>Ga0070724_10000224_pt1 | contig 47771 bp, 43 predicted proteins | sample tdDd001_FD_67278 | JGI IMG/M metagenome (GOLD analysis project Ga0070724, IMG submission 67278) | Marine sediment microbial communities from the Atlantic coast under amendment with organic carbon and nitrate - tdDd00.1 | ecosystem: Environmental > Aquatic > Marine > Coastal > Sediment | place... | reverse complement strand
CCACTCTTTTGCTCTAGCGCGTAAACATGACCATCCCAAGAGCCAACAAAAATCAAACCATTATGGAAAGCAGGCGTAGAGCGAATGATGCCGCCGGTTTTATAACGCCAAAGCTGCTGCCCTGTGGTGGCATTAATCGCATAGAGGTGGCCGTCCGCACTACCAATATATAGGTGGTTATCGACTAATCTTGGAGAAGATTTCGCGTAGTCAAATGCCCAAGGCGGGGCATTTTTAGGTAAGATCCTGGCGACATCACCATCTTGAAGGTCAAACTGCCACGCCATCTTACCCGTTGTCTTATCCAGCGCATACAAATAGCCATCATCACTGCTTAGATAGACGTACTTTGAGTTGATGGCAGCATTGGAGCGTACTTTCCCAGTGGTTTCAAACTTCCATTGCAATTGCTGCTTTTTGGTATCAAGCGCATAAATATAGCCATCGTCACTACCAAAAAACGCGATATCGTTATCAATAACAATGGAAGACCAAATGGAATCTTGGGCAGCAAAGTGCCACAACGGTTGTTTTGCGGCGGCTGTTGCAGCGGTACAAGCGAGCAAGATAGCCAACATCCACCCCTTGCTGTAATGGGTTATTTTGCCAAACATGCGTGTAAAGTCTCCAAGTCAGATTTATATAACATATTGATATAATACCTATTTACATAAATCAGGTCGCGGAACTACTGCGCGCATTTATAGGGAATATTAACTGCTTCTAAAAAATCGAACTAATCATGCAGCCTTTTACAAAATACTTCGAAGTGACACGCATAGAGCGCATTTTAAAAGAGAACATGCGAATTTCATGATAGTGGTCACTTCTTATTCTGCTTGTGGTTTTAATTAAATGATTTTTCGGGCATTTTAGAGTGTTTTAACCTAATTGTAACAATGGGTGGTTATGCGTTGGTGCTTTGTAGTAAACCCGATGGCGGGTGGTGGTAAAGCAAAAAGTGAGTGGCCTTGGCTCGAGGCACAGCTAATAGCACAAGGTGTCTGCTTTTGTGTTGAAATGACCGAATATCGTAAACATGCGATTGAGATCTGCCGAGACTTAGCGCTCAATGGCGAGCGTCAGTTTGTGGCGGTTGGCGGCGATGGCAGTGTCAATGAAGTGCTGCAGGGCATACTCGAATCCGGTATCGCACTTGAGGAGTTTACGCTTAGCGTCTTGCCTTGGGGCTCGGGCAATGACTGGGCGCGCTTTCATCAAGTCCCCACCAAGGCTAAAGCTTGGCTTACATTTTTTGCCAATGCCCAGCGGGTTCATCATGATGTTGGCATGGCAAAGTATGGCCCTGACTGGTCGCAGTCTCACGCTTTCATCAATATTGCCGGCATGGGGCTAGATACCATGGTACTTGAGGAGATGGGCCAGGCTGCGGGGCTTTCATTACGTTACTACCTAACCATGCTAAGTTGTTTATACCGCTATCAAGCGGTGCGCTTTAACCTGCAATGTGACGAGAAAAGCGTTGAAACCCCAGCGCTGATGCTGATGAGTTGTATTGGTCGCTACGGCGGCGCAGGAATGGACTTCGCGCCCTTGGCATCAGCGAGTAACGGCGCGTTCAATGTGCTGTGTATTAACGATATGCCTTTTCTTCAGCGCCTTGCCGGGCTCAGGTATTTGCTTAATGGCCGTATCAATCAACACCCTCAAGTTGATCATTTTACTAGCCCGAGCTTAACCATTACCTCGGATCGCCCTTGGCATTTTGAATGTGATGGTGAGTTAATTGCGCCGCTACCCGTTAAGCTGACAACGCATTCTCAAGCGATTTATGTTTTGTCTAATCGTCGTCAATTTTAGCGATTTTGTGCCGCCTAGAGCAGAAATAGTATTTTAGGCTCAGTAAGATAATCAAAACAGCAAAATGAGGCGTGTTAATGGCGATTAAAAATGTTGTATTTGATATCGGTAATGTCGTGGTGAAATGGGCACCACTAGATATCGTTGGGCGAACGTTTGGCCCAGGTGAGGGGAGCGAACTCCTCGCGGCGAACATTTTCCAAAGTGAGATCTGGCGCGAACTCAACAAAGGCCACTACAGCGAACAGCAGGCAAAAGCGCATTTTTGCCGCGAACAGCACTTTACTCCGCAAGAAATCGATCATCTCTTCGTTAATATCACCGCTAGCCAAAGCCTCATTGAGGGGACCTTGGCGTTGATGGACGATCTTAAGTCAGCCGGATACCATCTATACGCACTCACCGACAATGTGCACGAAATTGTCGCGTACTTAAAAAAACGGCACGACTTTTGGCCTCGTTTTGAAGCGGCGGTGGTCTCGGCGGAATGTGGGTTACTCAAACCTGATCCTGAAATTTATCAGCACTTAGCCAAAAGTTGCGCCATTGTCCCGAATGAGTCGGTATTTTTAGATGATGTACTGGCAAATGTCGAAGGTGCCAGAACAGAAGATTTTCACGCTATTCAGTTTATTAATGCGCAGCAGGCAAGGCATGATCTTGCTGCACTAGGGCTGAAATTTTAACCGAGTCATTGATATCTCCCATACCTGAAACCTAAATGGCAAGAAAATAACTGTATATTAAACCAGTTATTTTCTTGACTCTGCGCTAATTCATATTATGCTGTATGTATAAACAGTAATAGCTGGAGGTGTACAATGTTGTGGGAAACACTAGAGCGAGTGAACCGTCTACGCAAAGAAGCCTTATCTAATCCAGAATTTGCTCAGGCGGCCAAAGAGCATGAGCAAGCGGTACAAGCCGAGGCGAAGGTTGAAGTCCCGACGAAGCGGCGCAGGTACCAACAGCCAGGCCCTAAAAGCCTCGCCGATATCTATCATCAATCTGATTTTGGTTCTAACCCTGCGGGCTCTCAGCATTGATCGCATGGCGCGCGAGGTTCTGGCGTAGTTGGGCGGCATATTCCCTAAGTAGCCTCGCATTGTCGGCGGTGTTGACATCGCCGCAAGCTTCTCCTTGGTAGGTCATATCCGGGCTTGAGTACGCCAGTAGTGTATTCGGCTCGTAACTCATGATCGTGCCGCTATCACCACACTTGTATGCTCGAGCGTATGGCTTAACCTTATCAAGTTGATCAGCATAAGCTTGGTTTAACCATCGTGTTAGCGTGCCATTATTTTCGTGGTGCTGTGCCCACGCTAGGTGGCCGAGTTCATGCTCGACAGTGAGTAAACTGGCATCAGCGCTCAAGGTAAAATAGTGCGCGTTGGTGCTTGGATTTGTTTCGCCGACAAATTCAGGCTCGTCATAGTTAATATCTCGAAAATAGTTGTCACTCTTTCCCATGACTAACCCGTAGTAGTGATTAGGCTTGGCACGAATGCCATCAATTTCCTTGTTACCCACAACATTGAGTAAGGTTTTGTGAGATTGGCCTATGTTGCTGAAGGTTTGCTTAGTTAAATCAATGTACTTTATTGCCGCGAGGCTTCGTGTCATAGCTACGCAGGAGTTCGCTAAGATCTTATTTGCGATTTCTAGTGATTCGTTTAGGTCTTGCTCGATGACTGATTTGGTGTAGCTTTCTAAAACAGTGTTGCTCACGTAAAAGTGAATATGGGTATTAACACTTGGTTCACTGACACACGCTGGGATCTCAAGGCCACGTTGATCTTTCTGACCGAACGTAAATAAAACTCCGACAAAGACTAGACTTAACCAAATGGCGCTGGATTTAGGTGAAATTTTCATAGTTATCATTTTATAAATTGGGAAATGATATGCTACCAGTTTGATTTGTTATTGAGAAGGTATTGATGCCGCGAATATGGTTAACTGATTAATTGGCAAGCAAAAAAGCCGAAGTAAATACTTCGGCTTGAACTCGATAAGCTGGCTTGATGATCAGTGATGGATTAGGCTTAATCCATGCGGCAGTGCATCACCAAACACGCGCTTAGACTCACTTTCCGACAGCTCTTTAATTTCAGAAACCAAAAAGAGCCAAGAGTCTGGCACTTTGCTCTGTTTGAGCTTCGCGATGACTTGTTCGCGGTAATCATCGGCAATATCAAACAGACGGTCGCCGGTTTTACGGCAGAGCATCACGGTCGCAAAGGCTATCATGGGCTCTTTTTGCCAGTTTTGTTCTAGCAACTTAGGTAGCCATTGTTCGGCTTGCTCACGAGGGATCACGCTGTGTTGGCTGCCATATAATGGCGTACGCGACGCGAGCCTGCCAAGTGCCCACCAATGGGCCTGCTCAAACTGGTTATGATTGATTGCTTTGCTTAGAAACCAACTTGCAAGTAAGACTTTATCTTCAACTTCAAGGTGTTCGAGCGAAGCCGACAAACGCACCATGGCTTCATAGCCTCTATCTTGTGCCTCTTTGGCTGATTTCGGATTTTTCATGGCGCCAGGATGCAGGTGCTTAGCAATGTCTGCCAGCAAGGTTTCTTGCTGCTCTTGACTCAAGCCCCCGGCAATGCGGCGCCAAAATACCCACCAATCTGTCCAGCCTTGGTGATTTTGAAACTGAATACCTTGCTGGTATAAGCCCCAAATTTGTTCCATACGCCATGAGTCGGTTGGGTCACCAAAGCCTGGGCGCATGGCAAAGCCCGCTAAACGGAGCCAGTTTTTTTCGTGCTGCTCTGAGCGGCGGCGACGTTTTCGACCTTGAGAAAAGCTATCAAACAGATGACGCAGGGTAGTGAAGTCCCACTCGTCTCGTTTGCCAAGGCGTTTCTCTAAATCTTTGGCTAAGGTTTTGATCGCTTTACTGTCGGCACTTTTCTTATTGCCGCTGTAGAGGCTAGTGATGAGCTCTTTACATTCACTTAAACGAGGGTGCAGCGCTACTTGCTCACTATCGTCGCTTTGTTGGTTGCGAACTTCAAACTCTAAGGCCCAGCGTTTGCTGTCATCTTCAACCGCAACGCACTCCATTTTAAGTGTGCCGACCTCGGTTAATTGACAGGCCAGTTGAACTTCTACGCGCTGTTTCTGGTTGGCTTGTAATTCGATGTTTTCCTCGCCTTCCAAGGTCGAAATATACGGAGGAAGTGGGGCGAACAGATCCGCGTCGACATCGACCATAACACCGTTTTTTGCGGCGGTATTATGAGTCAGCAGATCGTGGGTAGAAGTCAGCAAGTTAAACCGTACTGGCTCGCCTAATGTGAGCGAAAAACGGCGGCCGCTTAAGCGAATTTCATTGCCTTCATCGGTGCCTTTTGCGAGCAAACAAAGGGCTTTGCCCATTTTGTTCTTTTCTTGTAAATGCAAGAAATACGAACGAGCCGCGCCGCCACCAATTTTTAACTGAGCGCCACGGCGTGCTTTACCAAACGCAACCGCGCCCAGGGCAACCGACCAATCTGGGTGCGGGTTATCCAGCACCGTAACATCAGAACCTCGCCAATTGCCAAGTAGGCTGGTGATGCGCTCGGTGACCAATTCACTATTAAACACCCCGCCGTTGAGCAATAGCCCTACTGGGATGGCAGGTGTTGTGGTGTCGTCACTTGCTAACGCGGCGTGAGACACTTGTTGATGCTGAGTGAGAAACTCCGCGACGTGCTTGCTCACCGCAGGATCAGCCACATAAGGTAAGCCAAATTCCACCACGGCGCTGCGGCGTTTGTCTGGCACTTCGTCAAACGGCGACAGCGGGAAAAAGCCATCTAACGCAATTTGATGCACTTCTTGCTTGGTTAAGCCGATGCTTTTTGTGCCGCCGAGTAGTTTCGACCCGCTGCCAAGCATGGTGATTTTGACTTCTTCTGGGGCGTTGGCAGAGAGTAAGTTTTCTTTTGCTTTGCGCGTTTGCTGAATAAGTTTGGTTAAACTGGCCGCATTGAGTTTTTTGCTTTGGTTAAAACGCTGCTCTGCGAGGTGCGCGAGGGCAAGGTCAAGGTTGTCACCACCAAGCATTAAGTGGTCGCCCACGCCAATGCGATTTATGCTTAGTTCATCGTTTGCGAACTTCGCTTCAATTAAGCTTAGATCGGTGGTACCACCACCGACATCACAAACCAAAATGAGGGGCAGTGCTTTAAGCTCTTCTGCTGCACTTTGCTGGTGGCGGGCATACCAGTCATAACACACCGCTTGCGGCTCTTCGAGTAAGATGATGTTGCTAAGGCCTGCCAGCTGCGCCGCTTCCAGAGTTAGCTTTCGCGCCGTTTCATCAAAAGAAGCGGGAACCGTTATGACGACATCTTGATCTTCGAGCTTATTGCTTGGGTTGCGATAGTTCCACGATTGGCGGATGTGGTTAAGATAACTGGCGCTAGCAATTACCGGCGATACTTTATCAACATCGCTCGCTGCCGCCCAAGGTAAAATATCAGACTGGCGATCAACACCTTGGTGAGACAACCAACTTTTGGCGCTGGAGACTTGGCGACCTTCGACTTTAGCGCCAAGCTCGCGAGCCCACTCACCTATGATGATGGCGTCGATGTCACCTGGTACCGATTGATTGTCCCAAGGCAGGGTGAGATCGGCGGGGGCTATTTGCGCCTTGGCGGCGTGGTAACGAAACGAAGGCAAGAGTGGCTTTCTCACCACTTCACCTGCGCCAATCAATTGGTCGATTTCAAATAGGGAAACCGGGGCTTGCTGCAGATCGTCAGCAAGTTCGCAGTAGGCGACGACGGTATTGGTGGTACCTAAATCGATACCGACAAGAAAACGAGGGGATGCCATTGGATAACCTCTTAAAAAAAACGGCACCCGAGTGGATGCCGTTTGGGATGCTATTAGTTTATTGAGTCTTGCTCTGAGTTGGCTTCGTCACGGACGTCAAATTCAACATGCCATTTTTGGCCGTTGTCAGAAGCGATGGCTTCTAAATATAAAGTGCCAAGCTCGGTAACGCGTGAAGCGAGAGTCACAGGAACCACTTCGCCTTCGTGGCGACCTTCAGAGACAGGCAGCGTTGCGTGGATCTCTGGCAGCTCCTCGAGTTCATCTGGTGCCCAGTGATCAAGGTGGGTGCCAGCTTCATCGTCGCGGCGTACGGTTGAACCGAAGAACTGGAAGTGAACTGGCTGGCCAATAATAAGACCAAACTCTTGGCTTGGGACTTGAACGCTCGAGCCTTCTTCCATACCAAAAGGCGCTACACATAGCGCTTCCATTGGTGGTGCCATCCCTGGGATCGCAGGCATGGCGCTTTCAATTCCAACGTAATAGCTAGAAGCAATACCGCCACGAATACGCACTCCTTGGCCACGGCGTACCGCGCCGTAGTACGAAGCGCCGCTTGCAACCGCAAGATCCAAATCAAGGCCAGATAGGCGTTTAGCCGACTCAGCGTCCGCTTCAATTAACCAGCTATCAATCGTCTCAGATAGGCGATTGGCCAAAAGATCAGATTTTAATACACCACCGTTAAACAGCACAGCAGTTGGCTTGATGAAATCTGCGCTTGGCGCTTCAGCCCCTGGCATGCCAGGCATATTCGCAAATGGGTTGAAGTCTTGTTGTGGGGCTGCGTCTGCGCCGCTTTGAGCGTTAGCCTGTTTTGACAGGAACGCAGCGATGTGACGAGTGATCCCTGCATCTTGAGCGTACGGCAGGCCCATTTGGGTAAGGGCGCCACGGGTTTTCTGTACTGGGTGCTCGCTGACTGCGACTTTCGGGAAGAAGCCATCCACTAAGGTTTGCTGTACTTCTTGTTGAGTCAGTTCTGTCTTAAGTGTGGCGCCAAGCAGTTTTGAACCGCGGCTTGGTACCACGATAGGCACCGCTTGCAGTTCGCCATCGTTGAGTAGTGCTTCTTTAGCGTCACGGCAAGCGTGCGTCATCGCTTGAACTTGCCAAGGCGCTAGCTCTTTGCCTTCCTGAGCCAGTTTCATTTTCAAGCGGTAAGCAAGCGCAAGATCCATGTTGTCACCGCCAAGCAGAATGTGCTCGCCAACCGCAATACGATTTAGCGTTAGGTTACCGTCGTCTTCGGTTACTTCAACCAAAGAGAGATCGGTGGTGCCGCCGCCCACATCAATAACCAAGACGATATCGCCTACGTTTACTTCGTCACGCCAAGTATCGTTGCTGTTATCAATCCAGCTATATAGCGCCGCTTGTGGCTCTTCTAATAGGGTTAGATGCGCAAAGCCAACGTTACGCGCCGCTTCTGCGGTTAAATCGCGCGCCGCTGGGTCAAACGAAGCCGGAACGGTGATGGTAACATCTTGAGTGGCAAGTAGGTGCTCTGGATGAGCGTGATCCCACGCGTCTTTAAGATGTTCTAAATAGCGCTCGGTCGCTTTTAGTGGAGACACTTTCTCGACTTCTTCAGCGCTGCCTTGAGGTAAAAATGCATCGCGGCGGTTAATCCCACCGTGGCACAGCCAAGATTTTGCGCTGGCAACCAAACGAATTGGTGTTTTGCTGCCTAGGTTGCGGGCAATCGCACCCACAAGTGCTTTTGGTTCACTAGACCACGGCAACACACGAGAAGCGGAGTTCATCTCATGTTCATGGGGCTGATAGAGAAACGAGCCTAATTGGCTGCGAGTTTCTACTGTGCCCGGCGCAGTAAGCTGAGGGATGTCCATCACTTGAACTCGCGCTTGTTCGTCCGTGGTGTCGATGAAAGACAACACACAGTGAGTGGTGCCTAAGTCGATACCGACGCTGTATTTCGCTTGATGTTGATTTTCCATTACAGTTCCACCTCGGCTGGCGCAATGATAGATGCGTCGTAATTTTCAGCCAGTTTTGGCAAAGTCATTGAGGTGGCCTTCCAACCTTTATGTACTAGCGTGCCGTTGAACGGCGCGTTGCCGGTTACGTTACCGGTTAGGCGAACTTCTTGTGGGTTGAAGCCTTCTTCAACAGAAATGCGTGTTTCTTCATCTTCATTGCGAACGTGGGCCAGCTCGACGTAATCGGCCAATACTTTTTTGCCGCCGGTATGGATAACGCGCGCAGCAGCGCCAACTTCTTCATCAGAAAAGGCGGTTAAGTCTTCTTTAAGGAAGTCAATTAAACGCGCTTCCTGTTGCATTATCGATAGCAGTTGCATCGCTGAATCGGTTGAAGCGGTCGCAAGCTTAGACTCAACCTCGACCACTTTTTCGATGACTTTCTCTACTTCAACGATCTTTTCAACTTCGATGATTTTTTCAATTGGTTTTTCTACTTCAACAATTTTTTCTACTGGTTTCTCGACCACTTTCTCAACGACTTTAGCTTTGCGTGAAACTGCGATAAGCAGGAGTAAAACACTCGATGCGGCAAGGCCGGTGTGGAGCATATCGAAAGTAGTAGGGATCAAATTGATGTCAAAGTTCATAAAATTATTCTCTATCAGCAAGTGTGGCATGAGCCAAGTTGCATGCCTTGGTATAGCGGAAATAGGGGCGAACTGTACCATATTCAAGGTCTCAGGCCCGAAGAATTATTAGGCTTCGGCTATATTAGGCGTACTGTTAGCCGTTTTTTTAAACAATAATGCTGGTTTGGCTAAGCGTAAAAGCGGGCTTGGATTGAAATCGGCCTTAAATGTGACGACTTTTAACCAATCAAACGCGATTGGGCTGCGCTTGGTGTCTGACTGGGGTAGAATGTCGCCGAATCGAATTTCAGATTGATTAAAAAGGCTGGTAATGAATTATAACCGTGTAGTGTGCTTTGATTTAGAAATGTGTTGTTGGAACGTTGATGGCGTTGGCACCACAGGTGAGATCATTGAAATTGGCTTGGCTGAAATCGACTTAGTAAAAGGCGAAATCGTTAAGCGCGCACAATACTATGTTAAGCCTGAGCATGATGAAGTTTCACTGTTTTGCAGCGAGCTGACTGGGATCACTCCACGTAAAATTGAAAAGCAAGGTCGTCCTCTTGAAGCGGTCATGAAGTCGATGATTAAGAACTTTGGTGGTGCGAACAAGATTTACGCAGCCTGGGGGCGTGATGACCGCATTTTGGAAAAAGAGTGCCAAGAGAAAGGCTTAGAAATGCCTTTTAAAGAGTTTGTAAATCTTGCTACCTTGTACCGAATGCAAAACCGCCTTAAAGAAAAGCGCATAGGCCACCGCGCTGCGCAAGAAGCAAAAGGTATCGAATGGGAAGGGCGTCAGCATTCTGGTTTTGTTGATGCGTACAACTTAGGCAAGCTTGCACTGACGATGCTCTAACTCACGAGAAAACTGCATTCAGATAAAAGGCCGAGAAGGAAACTTCTCGGCCTTTTGCGTTTGTCTTATAAATCATGCAATTGGGCTGCATAACAATGGGTGTTTTTCCTTAAAATTTCGTTGTGTGTTAAGCCTTTATACTTAGGTCGCCAAACTAAATAGTGATTTGTGCCGTAAATGTTTCGTTTAATGGAAAGTAGTGTTGCTTTTGTGATCAATTAAAGGGTTTTTACTATTGTTACGGTCAATAATCGTCGCTTTGTGTTGACATCGGTGCAATGCTTGATGTTTCATAGATAATGTAATGGATGTATAACCTCTTCAAATTAAGACAAAAATTCAATTTTTTCGGATACACAAAGGGAATTGGTATGACCAAGTTTAAACTGCTGCCGCTTGCAGCAATGATGGCGGCATCTTTTGCCGTGGCAGATGAAGTAAAAGTATTTAAGTTTTCTGAAAACGGCACGCCTACCACTTTCGATACGGTTCAGTCGGGTACCAAATACAGTAACACCATTGTCACTGCTGTGTACGACACGCTGTATGAATACAAATATCTAAAAGACCCATTTGAACTTAAGCCAAGCCTCGCAACAGGGATGCCTGAAGTTTCTGAGGATGGCTTGACCTACACCATTAAAATCAAGCAAGGCGTACATTTTATTGATGACGCGGCGTTTAAAGATGGCAAGGGGCGTGAACTGGTTGCGAGCGATTTTGTTTACTCACTAAAACGTCACTTTGACCCAGAGAACCGTTCACAGGGTTCGTGGCTGTGGAACGGCAAAATCGTTGGCTTGGACCAATGGAAAAAAGATGGCGCCGATTACAGCAAGCCAGTTGAAGGCTTAAAAGCGCTCGATGATTACACCATTCAAATTACTCTGACTAAGCCTTATCCTCAGCTCACTTATACGTTAGCGATGGGCTATGCCGGGATTGTGCCTGTGGAAGCGGTCGAAAAGTATGGCCGTGAATTCTCTATTCACCCTGTCGGCAGTGGGCCATACAAATTGGTTTCTCACAACAGTACTAAAACGGTATTGGAGAAAAACCCAGGCTATCGTCACGAAGTGTTTAGCTTAGAGAAAGAAGGTTACGACCCGCTGGTACACGGTGGGACGGGCATTGCTGAATTGGAGGGGAAAACCCTGCCAATCGCCGACCGAATTGAAGCCAACTGGATCAAACAAGCTTCAGCGCGTTGGAACTCATTTACCAAAGGCAACGAGATCGTCAACTCGTCACTGCAAAATGAGCAGTTAGATACCGTGCTGGCGTCGAAAGACCCAGTAAAACTCAAGCCAGAATACGACGAAAAATACAATTATCGCGTGGTGACAGAGCCGGGTTTTGTTTACAACGTGTTTAATTTTGATGATGAATACTTTGGATTTTCTGACGACCCGAAAACCAACCAGCAAAATAAAGCGCTACGCTGCGCCGTTGTCAAATCGTTCAGCTGGCCAGAGCGTGTGTCTCGTTTTTACCTTGGCCTAGGTAAAGCGTATCCGGGCTTTATTGTCCCTGGAACCGATGGCTTTGACCCTGATCTAGACAAAACCTCCATCACGCAAGATATTAAAGCTGCAAAAGCGCTGTTGAAAGAAAATGGCTGGAATGCGAAAAACCTACCTGTGCTTTATTACCCATCGGTATCAAGCGTACGTTCTAAGCAGTTCTTTGAGCAATTTAGAGGTAACTTGACCAAGATTGGTTATCCGAAGAAGAAGATCAAGTTTAAGTCTTATGCGACCTTTGGTGATTACAACCGAGACGTGAAGAACAGTAAGACTCAGATGATCGGCATGGGCTGGGGGCTAGATTACCCAGATGCGGAAAACACCTTGCAGCTTTACTACGGGCCAAACCGCTCGCCTGGTTCTAACAGTTCCAACTACAACAATCCGAAATACAATGAGTTGTTCGAGAAAGCGTCGGTGATGCAACCAAGCCCAGAGCGTACGGCCATTTACCAAGAGCTCAACAAGATCTTAATTGACGATTGTGTTGGTATCAGTGGCTTCTCTCGCACCGGTATCCAAGTTTGGCATAAGAATGCTGTGATGTGGCCTCAGCGCGATATCATCGGTAACTACTTCAAATACGTAGACGTAAAGTAGCGCAGTCGCCAAATAGGAAAGCAGTAACATGGAAACGTTGAGATATTGTATTCGCAAGCTGATATACAGCTTGCCACTTTTGCTAGGCGTAACGCTAATTAGTTTTGTGTTGATGGTCTATTTTGGGCCGGATAAAACCTACGATTTGTTAGGGCGAAATCCGACCATTGAAGAGATCAACGAGATCCGTCACCAGCTAGGTTACGACAAATCTTTTATAGTGCGTTACGTTGAATATTTACATCAAGTGATCACCTTTGATTTCGGTTATTCCGATTCGAGTGGCGAAAAAGTCACCAGCATACTTGGCAAAACGATCCCTGTGTCGCTCGCGCTGGTATTGCCGGGCTTTATTCTGGGTCACTTGATCAGCATTGTGCTTGGGCTGTTCGCCGCCCAGCACCGTGGCACTTTGATTGATAAAATCGTCATGTCTTCATCCGTGGTTGGAATGAGCATTTCGTATTTGATCGTCATTATCGCGTTGCAATTGATCTTCTGCTCCAGTTACGGATTAAACCTCTTCCCAGTCTATGGCTGGGAAGTGAATTCCTTCTCCGACTATTTGTATTACATCACGGTCCCGACGATGTGCTCGGTGTTTGTATCCGTGGGTTACAGTACGCGTTTTTATCGGGCGATTATTGTTGAGGAAACCACCCGAGACCATATCCGTACCGCAAAAGCGTTTGGCCATAACCCAACGGTTATTTTGCTTAAGCATGTACTCAAAAACGCCATGATCCCAATTATCACTCGTATCGTATTCTCGATTCCATTTGTGGTGATCGGCGGATCATTGTTATTGGAAAGCTATTTCGGTATTCCGGGAATTGGGCTCATCACCTATGACGCGATTACAACCGGCGATCTACCAGTACTTAAAGCGGTCATTGTACTTATCACCGTACTCTTTATTGGAGTTGTGAGTGTGGTGGACGTACTTTACAAGATGGTTGATCCGCGCATTTCATTGAAATAGGGACATTTTTATGACGGATGTATTAAGCGTGCAAGAGATAGAAAAGCCGCAAAAACGCGAATCCTTATGGAGTAAGGCGTTTGAAAAATTCACTCGAGATCGCCTTGGTATGGTGAGCTTGTTTGTGGTGAGTTTGTATTTGTTTGTTGCCATTTTAGTCTGGCTGGGGGTGATCGCTCAGCAATGGGACGAACTGCTGGCCAGTGGCCAAATGGGGCCAACGGCAGAGTATTGGTTTGGCACCACCATTAATGGCCAAGATATCTTCCAACGTGCTATCTACAGTACCAAAACCGCGTTTGAAGTCGGCTTGATTGTTGCGCTATTTGCCACCGCGATTGGCGCGGTAGCGGGGTCTTTCATGGGCTATTATTCTGGCACCGTGTTAGATGAGTTTATCTTGTGGATCATGAACAGTATCGACTGTGTGCCGTATTTCTTGTTGGTGGCCGCGATAGCGGTAGCGCTCGATGGCAACCCATATTCGATGCACATCGCCATGATGTTTGCGTTTTGGACGGGAACGGCGAGGGTGGTTCGTGGTGAAGTGATCAAACTTAAGAACATGGAATTTACCGAAGCGGCGCATTCGCTCGGGGTGCCAACTTATAAGATCATCTTCAAGCACTTGATGCCCAATACCACCCACATCCTGCTGGTTGAAATGACGCTGCTGTTTATCACCGCCATCAAAAGTGAAGTGATCTTGAGCTTTTTAGGGCTTGGGATCAAAGACAGCATCAGCTGGGGGTTGATGATCTCTGAAGCGAGTGGAGAGGTGACCGCCGGTCATTTCTGTAATTTCTTTGCCGCGTCCGGCATGCTGTTTGTGTTGGTTTTAGCCTTCAATATGTTTTCAGATTCTCTTCAAGATGCACTTGATCCAAGGAAGGTTTAGTTATGACCCACAATGAACCGCTATTAAAAGTAGATAACTTAACCGTAGAGTTCACCACAGATAAAGGCGTGGTTCGCGCGATCAATGGCGTCAGCTTTGAAGTTATGCCAGGCGAGACCATTGCGATAGTCGGTGAATCTGGTTGTGGTAAGTCGGTCAGTTCACTCTCAGTGATGGGGTTAGTCCCGTCACCACCGGGAAAAATAGTGGACGGCAGCATTTTGTTTAATGGCCGCGAATTGGTTGGCTTAAGTGAGAAAGAGTATCGTAAATTGCGCGGTAACGATATTTCGATGATCTTCCAAGAGCCGATGACCGCGCTAAACCCCGTATTGAAAATCAGTACCCAAATGGTTGATGTGATCCGCAACCACAATAAAGTTTCGAAGCAAGAAGCCAAAGTGCGCGCAATTGAGATGCTAAGAACGGTCGGGATCCCGTCGCCTGAAAGTCGAGTCAACGAATACCCGCATCAGCTTTCAGGCGGTATGCGTCAGCGCGTAATGATCGCGATGGCGCTCTCTTGTAACCCTTCGTTATTGCTTGCCGATGAACCGACCACAGCGCTGGATGTTACCATTCAGGCGCAAGTGATGGCAGAAATGGTTCGCTTGCAAAAACAGTTGAATATGGCCGTTGTGCTGGTCACTCATGATTTAGGCGTAGTAGCGGAGTCATGTCAGCGCGTCGTTGTTATGTATTGCGGCGAGGTGATAGAGCAAGGCACGGTAGAAGAAATTTTTGCTAACCCGAAACACCCTTATACTCAAGGTCTGCTGAAATCGATCCCTGTAGTGCGTGATAAGAAAATCCCACGCTTACCGACCATAGAGGGGGTGGTTCCGGATCTCTTTCATCTGCCTCCGGGTTGTCGCTTTGCTGATCGCTGCGACAAAGTAGGCAGTGAGTGTCATCAAGGTTCCCCAGTTTTAGAAGGCGATAATGGTCATCAAGTCGCTTGTTTTCATCACACAAAGCAAACTAGCTACACGGAGGCGGTGTAATGAGTGACGTGTTGTTAGAAGTCAATGGATTGAAGAAGCACTTTTCTGTCGGCAAAAGCTTTTTAAAACGTAACCGAGGGTTATGTAAAGCGGTTGACGACGTCAGTTTCACCATTCGCAAAGGCAAAACGCTTGGCTTAGTGGGGGAGTCGGGCTGCGGAAAATCGACACTCGGTCGCTGCGTGTTACGCTTATTAGAGCCAACGGCTGGTGAGGTGAGGATAGCGGGCCAAGATGTGGTCAACCTCGATGCGAAGAGCCTAAAAGAGCTGCGCAAAGAGATGCAAATTATCTTTCAAGACCCGTTTGCGTCGCTTAGCCCACGTATGACCATCCACGATATATTACGAGAGCCACTCGATACCCATCAAGTGGGTACAATAGAAGAGCGTGAAGCCAAAATTGCTGAGGTAATGGCAATTGTGGGTCTTCGTCCTCAAGCTTTAAACCGTTACCCTCATGAGTTTTCAGGAGGCCAGCGTCAGCGCGTAGGTATTGCGCGTGCATTGGTGTTGGAGCCTAAGTTTATTGTTGCCGATGAGCCCGTATCGGCGCTGGATGTTTCCGTGCAGGCGCAAGTATTGAACCTAATCGCGGAGCTACAAGAAACCAAAGGCATTTCGTTTCTGTTTATTGCCCATGATTTGGCAGTAGTACAGCATATCTGTGATGAAGTGGGAGTGATGTACCTAGGACGTATGGTTGAAAAGGCGCCGGCAGAAGAGCTCTACCGCAGCCCGAAACACCCATATACTCAAGCTTTGCTTTCGGCGATCCCCGTTCCAGATCCTACTGCTAAATCGGAAGCGATCCCATTGGAAGGGGATGTACCGTCACCTCTAATGCCACCAAGCGGTTGTACCTTTAGAACTCGCTGTAAACACGCCACAACCCGTTGCAGCAAAGAAGTCCCTCAAGCTCATGATCTCGGTGAAAATGGTGTCGAACACCTCGTCACTTGCCACTTATTCGCCGACTAATCACAACCAGCAAAAAGCCCTCTCCACGTTAGTGGCAGAGGGCGATATCATTTCCTTAGCACTTAGCACTTAGCACTTAGCACTTAGCACTAAGTCTTATAACGCCTGCCAAATCGCGCCAACCCCACTGACCGCACAGAGTAACAAGGCTCCATAACGAATCCACTTTTTAGGTAGGTGTTGAATACACCGCCCAGCGACGGCATAACCTAACCAACCTGCCGGAAGCAGGGGTAAAGTCATCTCAGCATGCTGCCAGGTTAAAAAACCGATAGGGATCTGCACCAGCAGTGAAATAATCGAACTAAAGACAAAGAAAGCAGACAGGTTACCGCGCAGCGCATTGGCTTCTTGGTGTTGCAGTAATAGCGCCATAGGCGGGCCACCAATACTAGAACTGGTGCCCATAAAACCGGAGAAGAATCCTGCCACCCCCATTCGAAGGGGAGTCGGCTCTATTCTAAAAGGAAGCAGGCTGATGATCACCGCGGCCAGTACAAACACCCCAAGCCATAAGGACAGGCTAGAGACAGATACGTACATCAGCAAGGCGCCGCCCGCGATTGAGCCGGGAACTCGGCCAATGACCGCCGACTTGAGCCCACCCAGCGATACATTTGACTTGTGTTTATAGGCGTTTAAAAGAGAAATAAACAGCGCCACTAAGCAGATCGGTGCCGGCACATACAGCGGTGATAGCATAAACAGTAGGGGAGCGGAGACAATCGCCAAGCCAAAGCCAATCGCACTTTGGACAAATGAGCCTAAAAAAATAAGCCCCATCGCCATTAAAGTTGTGGATTCCATATTTTACTCTCAATTTCAGTTGAGCCATCATAGCGATAGCTTGCTGATATATCGAGCAATAATGAAAATATCTCGATTTGTTTGGTGTTAGCATTGTGTCAGAACAACAACAGGCGCTTGTATTTTCCAGCACTAGCCTCTATCTATAATCATTAACAAGGATTAAACCGAGTAATCACTATGATTGGCGTACTTTCAAAAATTTTTAAGCAACTTATAGAGGGCCAAGACTTGTCGGCGGCCGCGAAAGGGAACCCAGATCTCGCGATAGCGTCACTTTTTTGCGAAGTGGCCAGTGCCGATCACAGCGTTGGTGAGCAAGAGCGAGCCGCGAAAGTTTCTATGCTTACCAAAGTATTAGAAGTTGAAGAGGCTAAAGCTCAATCACTTTTGCAATCGGCTACGACGAAAGCGGCGGAGTCGGCGTCATTGTATGACTTCACATCACAGCTTAGGCACTTAGAGCAGAGTGAACGCTTTGCGATTATTCACGCCATGTGGGAAGTGGCTTACGCCGATGGAGCCATAGATCCGATGGAAGAAGCGGTGATCCGTAAAGTCGCGGAGCTATTATACGTTGATCATCAGGAGTTTATTCGAGCCAAGCTATTAGTGGTTGAGTAAGCTGTGGCTGATTAAGGCTTTAAGATAGACAAAAAAATAGGAAACACTTGGTTTCCTATTGATCAATTATTGGCTCAACTCGTTTTGATTGGCGTCATCTTCTAAGATCTCGATGACTTCAGCAGAAGACTTCTCATGACTGATCAGCAATAGCGTTAGTATGGCGTCCGTTTTCACGTTGTCATCATCGGTTTCTGTTAGCAGTTGGAGTATTTTTTCTCTTAGCATGGTGACTTCGTGTTCGACAAAGCCGCGTGCTTCGATTTCTCCACCAACATCGCTAGGCTGGTTATCGAATTCCAGAAACAGAAAATCCTCGTCGTGCCTTGTTGCAAGCAAACGTTCTGGGAGCCATTCTTCACCTGTGACCACATCTAAGTCTTGATCAGCCGGTAAATTTTTAAGTATTTGTAATAATTCCGATACTTTCACAATGATTTTTTATATTATGCGTCGCTACTAGTTATTGTAGCGGTAAAGTGGCGTGCATCTTAATCGAATTTGCTAAATTTGACCATGATTCTTGATATATTAATCAATTATCCTATCTGGAACGCCAAAGATACTTCTTTTGACCGCAGTTTAAATGAGCGACATAAATCCATGTTTTCTACTAAGCAATTTTTGACACTCAGTGCCATTACCACTTTGGCTGTGCCTGTCGTACATGCGCAAGCCGAGCAAGAGTGGGGTTTGGCAATGGCGTATCGTTCCGCGTCTATTGTTTATGACATCCAAGGAGAAGCGGATTCTTCTGTAAGTACATTTGTGCCGATGTTTTACTATCAAGGCGAACGTTTTTACATGGATGGACTTGAAGGTGGTGCGCACCTTTATCAACAAGATAACTGGCAAATTAATGCATTGACGCGCCTACGCTTTGTTGATTTGCCTGCGGCTCGTCAAAATGAGTACGGCGGTGATGTATTCGATTTAGGTATCCAGTACCGCCAGCATATGGACGACCATTGGTATACCGATGTAGAGGTAATGAGCGATAGCTTTGCTCGTATGCACTCTAACTTGCGCGCAACGGCAGAGTACGCCACAGAAAGTTGGGATTTTAAACCAAGCGTTCAACTGCGTTTTAAGAGCAGCGACTTTAACTCTCACTACTATGCCGCAAGCGGTCTCGGTGGTGAGCCAATCGATGGTGGTATCGACGTGAAAATGGGCTTCGACGCTCGCTATCATGTCACCTCGAATTTGTACCTGTACGGTTCGGCTTACGCGACGCGTCTTGACAATAGCGCTTATGGGGCCGAGGCAGTCGGTACGCAGTGGGGCCAAGAATATATGGTGGGCTTTGGGTTCTCTAACGACAAGAGCACCGTACGTAAGTCCGAGATCGGCGCCAAACCATATATGCGTGTCGCGCAAGGTTTTGCGACGCCGTCAGATATGGGTGACATCTTTAAAGGTAAAGGGGTTCGCGACGAACACAATAACAAGATGACCTCATTCTTTTACGGTCATCCGTTAAGCGATGAGTTGTTTGGTTTACCGTTAGATGTGTATTTAACCCCGGGCATTGCTTGGCACTGGGCAAGCGATACGCAGCGTTCTAGCCCTGAATATGTAGTAGCGATTAAAGCTTACTACACCTTCGAGTGGCCAGTACGTTGGAAATTTGGTGTCGCAGAAGGTGTTTCTTATGTTCAGCACGCGACCTACATTGAAAGCAGCGAGCTTGAGAAAAAAGACTACGTAAATGGTAGCCCTTTGATGAACTACCTCGACATCTCATTCGACGTTAACGTTGGTGATATCGTTGGTAAGTCTGACTGGGACAATATGTGGATTGGTTACTCACTGCATCACCGCTCTTCCATTTTTGAAAAAGCGTCGCAGTTCGGTCGTATTAAAGGCGGCAGTAACTACAACACCATCTATCTGCAATACGGTTTTTAGTTGTCGGCGTAGATAATAACAAAGGGTCAGCGGTTGCTGGCCCTTTTGTTATTTTGGGTTACGGGTTACGGGTTACGGGTTACGGGTTACAGGGTTAGGGCGCTGATTTGCTGCTTGGCGCTCTCTAGGCCCCGTTTGGCCATTTCGTCACCCATGTTGAGCGCTTCTGCGTAAACAAACTCAATATCAGTGATACCGACAAAACCGAGTACCGCTTTCAGGTATGGCGCGATGATATCGGATGGCGCGTCTTTGTGGATGCCACCACGAGTGGTGACGACAATCGCTTTCTTATTTTCTAGCAACCCTTTAGGCCCTTGCTCGGTATAGGTGAAGGTTACCCCGGCACGAGCAATCATATCGACCCAGTTTTTAAGTTGTGTCGGCACTGTAAAGTTGTACATCGGCGCGGCAATGAGCAGGGTATCTGACTGTTTGATCTCTTCAATTAGTTGGTTTGAGAGAGCCAGAATTTGCTGCTGCTCTTTGGTTAACTCATCGCCACCTCGAAGCGCGGTTGCCACGTTCATGTCTAAAACGGGTAGGGCATCTTGCGCCAAATCGCGTACGGTCAGTTGATCTTCCGGTAGCCCTTCGGTCCATTGTTCAATTAATTGGTTGGACTGAGAGTAACCACCAAGAATGCTAGATTTTAATACAAGTAGTCGTGACATCGCTGTGTTCCTTATCTTTTAACCATGAGGTCGTTTTGTTGGGATAATCATAACCTGCGTGTGTTCGGCAAATAAGGCGAAAAATATGCTCAACATATTCAAAAAAATCGAACGATTGTCGAATTCTTAAGGATTTGAATGGGGTGTGATACAATCGCGCCAATTTTTTAAGCTTTAAACCCAATAGGTATTGCTTTGACTTCGTCACAGCCAGAAAAACAACAAAATAGTGCTGCAAGCCTGAAAGCAGCATTGAAAGAATGCATGTTCAAAGACCGTTTTCGTTTGCAAAAGCGAATTTTCGGCGCGAGTAAAATTAAAAAAGAACAATCGCGTAACGCGGTCTTTGATGAAATTGCTTTAGATATTGCCAAATCGATGATGACGGCTCAGCAGCGTATTGCCGCGAGTGCGACCATCGAATACCCAGAGTTACTTCCAGTTAGCCAAAAGCGCGATGATATCGCAAAAGCGATTGAGGAAAACCAAGTCGTTATTGTTGCAGGTGAAACGGGCTCGGGTAAAACCACTCAGCTACCAAAAATTTGTAGTGAGATTGGCCGCGGAAAATATGGCTTAATTGGCCACACCCAGCCACGTCGCTTAGCGGCGCGTTCGGTTGCGAACCGTATCGCAGAAGAGATGGAAACCAAACTGGGGGAGTTCGTTGGTTATAAAGTTCGTTTTAACGATCAGATTTCCGACAACACCCAGATCAAACTGATGACAGACGGTATTTTGCTGGCTGAAATCCAGCACGACCGTTTTTTAAACCAGTACGACACCATCATTATCGATGAAGCGCACGAACGTAGCCTTAATATTGACTTTATCCTCGGCTACCTAAAAGAGCTATTGCCGCGCCGCCCTGATCTGAAAGTCATTATTACTTCTGCGACCATCGACCCGGAACGTTTTTCGAAACATTTCCGTAATGCGCCGATCATTGAAGTGTCGGGCCGAACTTATCCGGTAGAAACACGTTACCGACCATTGAGCGCCGATGACGGTGAAAGCGACCGTGATCAGCTGGAAGGGATCTTCGAAGCGGTCGATGAACTGTGTGATGAAGGGTTAGGCGATATCCTGATCTTTATGAATGGTGAGCGTGAGATTCGCGATACCGCAGACGCACTCAGTAAACGTAAACTGCGTGATACTGAAGTGGTGCCACTATATGCTCGGCTCTCATCTGCCGAGCAAAATAAGATCTTCCAACCCCACGCAGGTCGCCGTATTGTCCTTGCAACAAACGTAGCAGAAACCTCGTTAACGGTGCCGGGGATCAAATATGTCATTGACCCAGGCACGGCGCGTATTAGCCGTTACAGTTACCGAACTAAAGTACAGCGCCTGCCGATAGAGCCAGTCTCTCAAGCTAGTGCTAACCAACGTAAAGGACGTTGTGGTCGTGTGGAAGAGGGCATTTGTATTCGTCTTTACTCGGAAGACGATTTCTTATCTCGCCCTGAATTTACCGACCCTGAGATCTTACGTACCAACTTGGCATCGGTAATTTTGCAAATGACCGCGTTGGGGCTTGGTGACATTCAAGCCTTCCCATTTGTTGAAGCGCCAGATAAGCGCAACATTCAAGATGGCGTGCGCTTGCTTGAAGAGCTCGGTGCACTAGCAACGAGCAAGAATAAGTCGGAAGAAGACTCGAAAAAACGCCTAACGCCTTTAGGCCGTCAGATCTCGCGTTTACCGATTGATCCGCGTTTGGCTCGCATGGTAATTGAAGCGGCTCGTATGGGCTGCTTAAAAGAAGTGATGATCATTGTGTCGGCGCTTTCTATTCAAGATCCGCGCGAACGTCCGAGTGAGAAAAAGCAAGCGGCGGACGAAAAGCACAATCGATTCAACGATAAAGAGTCCGATTTCATTACCTTTGTGAACCTATGGGATTATATCCAAGAGCAGCAAAAAGCGCTGTCGGGTAACCAGTTCCGTAAACAGTGTAAGAAAGAGTACTTAAACTACTTACGAGTTCGTGAATGGCAGGACGTGTATTTCCAAATTCATCAAGCGATGCGTGAAATGGACACTAAGCTTAACTCGGAGCCGGGTAGTTACCAGAACATCCATAGCGCGCTGCTGGTGGGCTTGCTCTCTCATATCGGGGTTAAAGATCAGGAAAAGAATGAATACCAAGGCGCGAGAAACGCTCGTTTTCATATCTTCCCAGCTTCTGGCCTATTTAAAAAGCAACCGAAATGGATCATGTCGGCCGAGTTGGTGGAGACATCTAAGCTCTGGGGGCGGATCATCGCCAAAATTCAACCAGAATGGATTGAACCATTAGCGAAGCATTTAATAAAACGTAGCTATAGCGAGCCTCACTGGTCGAAAAAACAAGCTGCGGTAATGGCGCATGAAAAAGTGATGCTCTATGGCATTCCTATCGTGCCAAAACGTACCATCAACTACGGCAATATTGATGCGGTGATAAGCCGAGAGATTTTCATCCGCTCTGCCTTGGTTGAAGGGGACTGGGAAACTAAGCACAAATTCTTCAAGCAAAACCGTAAGCTTTTACAAGAAGTTGAAGAGCTTGAACATAAGTCTCGTCGTCGAGATATCTTGATCGATGATGATGAGCTAGCCGATTTCTACGACCAGCGCGTTGGTACTGAAGTGGTTTCTGGACGCCATTTTGATAGCTGGTGGAAAGCCAAGTCTAAGCACGAACCAGAACTACTGAACTTTGAAAAAGAGATGCTGTTTAAGGGCGATGCAAGCCACATCACCGACTTAGACTATCCAAACTTTTGGCATCAAGACGGCATTAAATTAAAACTCAGTTACCAATTTGAGCCAGGGGATGACAATGATGGTGTGACCGTACACTTGCCACTGCCGATCTTAAATCAAGTTGACCAAGCGGGCTTCGACTGGCAGATCCCTGGCCTGCGTCATGAGTTGGTGGTTAGCTTGATTAAGTCACTGCCAAAAACGTTACGACGTAACTTTGTTCCAGCGCCAAATTACGCGGATGCATTTTTAGCACGCGTTACGCCAATGAAGGCGCCGTTACTCGACGCACTTGAAAAAGAGTTGCGCCGCATGACTGGTGTGGAAGTATTGCGTGATGACTGGAAGTTAGAGCAAATTCCAGAGCACTTAAAAGTGACTTATCGCGCGGTGGATCACCGCAACCGTAAGCTTAAAGAACATAAAGACTTGTACGAGCTAAAAGAGAGCTTGAAAGACAAAGTTCAAGAGACACTGTCTAAAGTGGCTGATGATGATATCGAGCAACAAGGCTTGCATACTTGGAGTTTTGGCGAACTGCCGAAAGTCTATCAGCAAAAACGCGGTGGCTTTGAAGTAAAAGCTTACCCAGCGCTGGTCGATAATAAAGACAGCGTTGAGATCAAGCTATTTGAAACGGAGCAAGAGCAACACAGCGCGATGCGCCAAGGGCAACGTCGCCTCGTTTTACTCAACGTTCCGTCGCCGATTAAATACCTACACTCGAACTTGCCGAATAAGTCTAAGTTGGGTTTGTACTTTAACCCTTACGGTAAAGTGCTGGATCTTATCGACGACTGCATTGCTTGTGGGATTGATAAGCTGCTAGAGCAGCAGGGCGGTATCGCTTGGGACCCAGAGCAGTTTGAAAAAAATAAGGAATACGTTCGCGCTGAACTTGGCGATGTGGTAGTAGATATTGCTCAGCAGGTGGAAACGATTTTGACCACCGCTTTTGCTATTAACAAAAAGCTAAAAGGCAAAATTGATTTCACCATGGCGTTTGCTTTATCAGACATTAAAGCGCAGGTTGAAGGGCTTATCTTCAAAGGCTTTGCAACAGAATGTGGTTGGAAACGTCTGCCGGATATCCTTCGCTACATGAAAGCGATAGAGCGCCGAATGGAAAAACTGCCGATTGACCCGAACAAAGATCGTCTCCATATGCTGAAAATCGAAGCCGTAGCCAATGATTATAAAGAACTGCTTAATAAGATCCCGAAAGGAATGGTGGTTCCGGATCAGGTTAAAGAGATCCGTTGGATGCTAGAAGAGCTGCGGGTGAGTTTCTTTGCTCAGCAGTTAGGCACGCCGTATCCGGTTTCTGATAAGCGAGTTAAGAACGCCATCGCCGATTGTTAATAGTAAAGAAAATGACGCTTTTAGTTAATATATGAGGCATACATCTTGCTTTTAATTTGATGAACCTTGTATAAGTGATGGTATGCACTAGGGTTTACAGCGTACTTAGCTAAGGCTAGGCGCTGTTTTATTTCTCCAAGTACTGCTTGGGCTTGCAATTCAATGGATTAAAAGAAGGTTTAGCATGAAAAAGGTTCTAATCGCGTTAGCTTTGGCTGGGATGTCATCAACGGCTGCGGCAGACTCGTTGGTGTACGCTGGGGCAAATATTGGCCAAGCAACGATTGATGGCGACAAATCGACGGTGTTTGGTGCTCATGTGGGTACGGGAATTTTGCCGTTTATTGGTCTTGAAGCGGGTTATCAGACGTTAGGAGACGCATCAAGTGGTGTAGGCTCTATTGATATCTCTACCATTTATGTAGCAGCCAAACCGAGCTTAGATGTAGGCCCGATTCAAGTGTATGCTAAAGGTGGATTTCACTCATGGAGTGCAGATAGCAGCATCGATGCAATCGATGAAAGTGGAACGGATTTGATGTTCGGCTTCGGCGCAGAATACTATTTGATTGATAATCTGTCTGTTGGTGCATCGTGGATGCAGTATAGAATGAGCGGTGATATTTATAAGAACAACTCCGACCAGTTAGCGCTAACGGCGACTTTCCACTTCCTATAATATTCTGTTATTTCACAGAATTGATTAATAACAGCGTCGACTTAGGTCGGCGCTTTTTGTCAATTTCGGGTCAAAAAACAAATTAGATGTAAAACTCTTTTACAATGAGTTTGCTTACTCTAGTCAAAGCGGTATAGAATCAGGCACTTTTTGCCAAAGGCGCTATATTTAAGGCCTAAGAAGGCAAAATAGCTCAATGGATTAAAGTTATTTATAAATTTGCCGATAAGGTGCAGTAAGGGATTTACAGTAGTGAATTCGGGTATTTAAGTAGTAGGAATAAAATGAAAAAGATCCTTTTAGCCTTAGCGCTTTCTGGCGTTGCAACAACTGCAGCAGCGGATTCTTGGTTATACGCAGGTGCAAACCTAGGTCAGTCTGATATCGGTGGCGAAAGTGCTACTGCTACTGGTTTTCACGTTGGTACAGGTATTTTGCCAATTATTGGTCTTGAAGCTGGTTACAACTATCACGGTAAAGTGACTAATACGGAGTATAGCTCTTACTATTTTGCAGTGAAGCCAAGTATCGACTTAGGCCCTTTACATGTATATGGTAAAGCGGGCGTCCATTCTTATAAAGCTAACAGCATCAATACAGGTACTGCTACCCTTGATGGCACTAAAGCTATGTATGGCGTAGGTGTTGAATACTTTATGTTTGATATGCTTTCTGTTGGTGGCTCTTACCAGAATTTCCAATTTGAAGATAGCAACATTGGCTCATTCAACCTAACGGCGACGTTTCACTTCCTATAATTCGTAGTGAACACTGAGTATTTAGCAACGTCAGCTTCGGCTGGCGTTTTTTTACGTCTACTAACAGAAAGATTACACATTAAAGCTTAATGGAGATGCAGTGTGCGATATAATACCATTGTTTTTATTTTGCCATTGTTAGAATGGTAGATACGTAATTAAAACTTTTAGTGGTAAATCTTTAATGAAAAAAACAGCTCTTGTTCTGTGTCTTGCTAGTGCTTCATTTTATTCTGTTGCGGATAGTTCAGCTTATATTGGTTTGAATGTCGGCCAGTCTACCTTTGCTGATCAAAAAGATGTCGGTGCTGGTGCGTATTTAGGCGCCAATCTTTTATCATTTCTTGCGGTGGAATTGGGTTTTCAGGGGCATGGTAAGCATGAAGATGTGTATATCCCTGAAGAAATATATGAAATAACGGATGTTTCTTAATTGGACTCGTTCTATTTTGCGTTAAAACCACAAGTTACCTTGGGGCCTGTTCAACTTTATGCAAAATTAGGCCGCCATGCTTGGAGTGCTGAAAGTAAACTTGAAGCAAATAAAGAAACAGTTCTTGTGCATGATAAAGAAAGTGGCTACGGCTATATGTACGGCATTGGCGCAGATTACTTCTTCAGCGAAGGACTTTCAGCCGGGATCTTAGCTCAGAAATATGAAACTAAATACGGTGATGTTCAACACATTGGCGTGAACTTTACCCTGCACTTTATGTAAAGCGTTCTTCTTCATTATGTAAGTGTAAATAGCATAAAGCCCAAGTTAGCGTTTAACTTGGGCTTTAGTGTTCATGAGAGGTCAATAACGATTAGAAGCGGTAGCCTGCTAGGAAAGTGAAGCTATCTTCAAACTTGTATTCCATGCTTGGTGCAGTGTCAACTGAAGATGACATAGTGTAGTGAAGGTCCATTGTAAAACGGTCACTGAAATCATAGCCAAAACCAATCATTGGGCGAATCACGCTTTTCGATTCATCGATTTTTGCCACGCCATCTTCCTGAGCTTTTAAGCTGTAAGTGCTCCACACTGCACCTGCTTTTACAGACATACCGTTTCCTAGTCGGTAACCGCCGTATAGCGATAGATCATCTTGATTCTCAGTTACGTTTATCAACTTACCGTTGTCTGGATTTACGCCGCTTAGAGTGCTTTCAATACTACCTAAGCCTTTAATACCGAAAGAAACAGCGCCAAAGCCCACTTCAGCAGCAACATTTAAGCCATTTTGAGTATCTAGTCCACCTAAAAGAGTGAAGTCTGTGTTTGCAGATGCATTAACAGAAGCAAGAATTGTGGTAGCTAGTAGTAATTTTTTCATTGTAACTCCAAATAATTAGCGATTCCTTGCTAAGTAGTTGTCCGTTTTTAATGCTAATAATGGGCTGCCTAGCGATAACGACTAAATAGATTGTTGAGCTAAGTGACCTCTGAATTTATGTGATCATTATCACTATTTTGGGATTACTAGTGAAAACCAATGGTTGGCGAAATAATTAGTAATGATAAAATTCGCTGATCGATAAAATGAGCTTTTCTCATGTGCTATGATCTAGAGATCATCTCTATGTGACCATTTCAATAGGTAGTTAATGGACTCAAAAGCGAAAACTGATTTAGGTCGACTGATGGTTGACCAAGATAAATTACTCGAAGTGTTCAGTCGTAATATATCAGCCTTAGATCAGTACCCAGACTTACAGAAGCATCTTTCCGAGAAAACAGACAATGTAAAAGCCTTCCGTAAAGCGATTCGCGATGGGCGATTTGATACAGAACAAGTGCTCGATGAAGTAGGTGATAGGCTGAATATCATTGCCTATGAATTAAGACCGAGCATTGATATGGGCTTTCTATTAGACCGAGTTGCCATGCTAGTAGGTGACGATATCGATAAGATCAGTGGGTTGCAGATTGAGGATTTTGGTGCAGACAACCTGAGCAAAGTGCTCCATGCACTCGGTCACGCGGTTCATTTATCTCAACGACCTGCGCCGAATTATCCTTGGCGCGCAGAGCGCGGTCGCGGAGACAAAGGCTTCTACGCAAAGCTCGATGAAGTCTATCAGGCATGGCTAAATGGGTATCGAAGTCATTTTAAACTGAATGTCTGGTGCCAAGATAATCTCGATATGAAATGTCCTCAGAGTGTCCCAAGGTTTTTTAAAAATCATGGTTCGCCGGCAGAGATCCAAGATTGGGTTGAGTGGGTAGAAGAGTATCGCGCTTAATGATGAGAAGTGACTACATGCAAAAAGGCGATCTTATGATCGCCTTTTTTCTGTATATGGGTAGCTGTAATTAGTTGCTTTCACCTACCACGACAACTTCACCAGCTTCCGTTCTAGGCTTGTTTTTAGCGAGGTATCGCGTCAAACAATGATTGTTAGCGTTATGTTGGGAGTGATAGTTGTATTAAATGGAGTGATAGCCCCTTAGCGTTCCTCGTTATTGTAACAATCTTGCCAGTATTTTAACCCCTCAAGTACGCCCTGCGCATGGGTTGCGGTAGAGGTATAGACATTATCGAGTTTTGAAAGGTGGGCGACTTCTTGATAATGATTGGCGACCAAAATCGAATTGATGCCGCTCATAGTCAGCATGGTGGTGTCATTGGCGGAATCACCGGCGACACAGATCTCTTCGGCTGATAAGTCGTGTTTTTGCATTAGGTGCGCAATGGCTGCGGCCTTGTTGATCCCTTTTGGAGTGATATCTAAAAACCAATCGTGAGAATAGGTGAGGTCAGCATCGATGACATGTTGCAATAGCACATCCTTAATCAATGCATATTGTTTTTTGTCGAGCTTACCTTCAAAGGTGAGTTTGTAATCACCTTGGTGCTTGGCGTTACATTCGCCTAAAAAGGGAATTTTGTTCAATGCGGTATGGATGGTGGACTTACACCATGTGGACTGCAATTTGCGCCGCCATAGAACGTCTGGGGTCAAATCGTGATCATGATAAATCTGAGTACCCACATCACTGATAATCGTGTGTGGTTGTGGGTAGTTGTTGTCTGTTAAACCATTTCTAATTGAGGGCAGGGTTCTTCCCGTTGCGATAACAAACTGTAACTCGGCTTGCTCGCTTACGTAATCTGTAAATTGATCGACCCCATGCGAAGGGCCACCGTGGAGCGTCCCATCGAAATCACAGACCAGCATTTTTATCATTATGTACACCTTCAATTATTTGCACATATTATTCTACAGATTGGCCCATTTTGTTGTGATCGACAAGAGAAAAATGTTGGCGATTGAGTCAGTCGTCGCTATGTTCATCCCATAAACTGATTGAGTTTCTGCCGTCTGATTTGGCTTTATATAACGCATGGTCGGCGTGCTGTAGCGCTTGTTGTAAGTTCATGTCTGGGGTAATAATCGCCCCCCCGACAGAGACGGTGAGGTTACAGGTTCGCTTGCCATCGTCGGATGAAATTTCCAATTTACTGATTTGGCCGCGAAGCTGCTCGGCCAACTTTTCGAGTTCTAGCGTACAGTTAACCTTGGTTAATACCAAAAACTCATCGCCACCCCAGCGACTGGCGCTGTAGCTATCTTGAGTAACCGCATTAATGGTGCTGGCTATGAGTTTAAGCGCGCTATCACCTTTACTGTGTCCCATTGAATCATTGATTTCTTTGAAGAAATCAACGTCAATCCAGAGGATGCCGAAGCTGTTTCCTGTCTGCTTGGCTTGGCTCACTGCCTGTGAAAGTTGGTTTTCCATGCCTCGGCGGTTAAATAACTCTGTTAACAGGTCAATGCTGGCGAGCCTGTCGAGAACGGCCGTTCTTTCTTCGACTTTTTGCTCCAACTCCTCGGTAGAGTTTTGAATTGTGGACGCCATTTCTTCAAAGTGTTTCATCAAGGCACCGAGTTCATCGCTGGTCTTAATACCAAAATGAATGTTGGCGTGGCTACCGCTGCTTTGGGTAAGGCGCTGTGTTTGAGCTTCTAATTCGCTTAACGGTTTGGTGACCCAGCGATTAAACATGAAGCCGATCACCACCACAATGAAAAGTAATATGCCACCAAACATCATGTATAACGGGATGAACTTCCGCTCTGGCAAGACGGTTGCCATATCAATGAAGGTTACCTCGTACCAATCTAGCTCAGGAATGTGGCTGATCACCGCGAGCTGTCGCACGCCTTCGTATTTCACAAAGATAGAGTTGACACTGGTTGAATCAGACACTGAGTTCATCGCTGATTGAAGGGCGGTAAGATCGTGTGGATTGTCTATTAGCTCGCTAAGATTCTTACTGACTAAATATTCGGTCTCTGAGAAGCCTTTTTGTGATATGCCGTTTTTTCTATGCAGTTTGATTTTTTGCTCATTGTCGATGATAACGCTACTGACTCCCTGCATTTCATCACTATTGGCATAGAGATCGGCGAGCAATTCATTGTAGTCAATGCCCGTGCCCACTTTGCCCAGTATTTCACCGGACTCTTCGATGAGTACGTTGATCCAGACTTTAGTCACGCCTAAATGAAAGTCTGGATTGATATTCACGTTAATTTTTTCTTTTCTTTCCACCAATCGGAAGAACCACTCGTCTGTTTTCGATTGGGGGTTAAGGGTGTATTGGTACGGGTCATCATAATGTGTGTTGCTAGCGTTGTTGTGGTAATAGCCCTTGTTGCTCAGGTAACGCCAGCGATATTTATCGAGAACTTGCCTCGCTGCTTTATAGAGCTTCGGATTGTCAGGGTCTTTGGCCCATGTCAGTAATACCGGGTCTGCCGCTAGCGCTTTGGAGATATCGATTTCTTTAAACAGCGGAGCAAGGGTTTTCTCGGTGTCGTATTTCGAGATCACTTGACCGTATCGGATCATAAGATCTCCCACCAGCTGCTCGGCAAACTGACGAATGGAGCCATACATTAGGACTTCGCCAGTAAGCACCAGAAAGACAATCAGTGATAAGAATTTAGTGCGAAGCTTCATAAGGGACAGAGCAGCCTAGTGATGAATTAGTATTCATTCATATTAACTATTTTATGAAATTGCGCTATTGGTGAGCTCTATAGTGTGACGAGGTTTGAGATGTTGGCTAAGAAATGTCTCTGAAGGCAACAAAATGTTTCAATGATTTATCGAGTCACGATTATTGCTGCCGCATCTATTTTGATATGTTGGCAGTTAAGCTAAGATCCATACGGCGTTAACAATTACTCGCAAACCACGCTAAGGTAAACTAAGTTTATATCGGCTTACGCTGAATTTTCCAGCCGCTAATCAACGAGATAACATTATGGCGAATAATAAAGTTCTTATTCTTTATGCGCACCCGTCGCCCCATCGCTCCGAGGTGAACCAGTGTTTGTTTGATACGGCGACATCCCTCGCTGGCGTCACGGCCATTGATTTGTATTACGAGTATCCAGCCTCTCATATCAATATCGATGTGGAGCAGCAGCGACTCATTGAACATGATGTGGTTATTTTTCTGTTTCCATTGTACTGGTATTCAACCCCCGCCATTTTGAAAGAGTGGCAAGATCTGGTGCTTGAATATGGCTTTGCTTATGGTCATGAGGGGAATGCGCTAGAAGGAAAAACGTTTTTATGTGCGCTCTCTGCGGGAGGACGGGAAGAGGCCTATCAAGCCAAAGGTTACAACCATTACACAATAAGAGAGCTACTGCACCCACTAGAGCAGATGGCCACATTGACGGGGATGCGCTACTTAGCGCCATTTTGCTTATTTGGCGCCCGCACCGCAAAAGACGAGCGGCGGTTAGATACTCACATTAGTCAGTGGTCACAGTTGTTGGCGGATCTGGTCGACGATAACCTTGATGTTGAGGCTGCCTGTCAAGCGAAGGTTCTCAATGTGTATCTCAGTGAACGCCATCAAGGGGAATTAGAATGACGGTTTATTTTCTTCATGCTTTTATCTATTTAGCGTCAGCTGTTATTGCTGTGCCGATAGCAAAACGTCTGGGGCTTGGCTCTGTTCTCGGGTACTTGATTGCTGGGGTCGCGATTGGGCCGATCATTGGGCTAGTAGGCGAAGAAACTACGACCATTCAACATTTCGCAGAATTTGGCGTGGTTATGATGCTCTTTCTTGTTGGGCTGGAACTTGAACCCAAAATGTTGTGGGCGATGCGAAATCGCTTGATGGGGCTCGGCGGGCTGCAAGTATGTGGAACCGCGGGCGCTGTGATGGCGATTGCGATGTATTTCGATCAGCCGTGGACGATCGCGCTCGCCATTGGTTTGATCTTCGCATTATCTTCTACCGCCATCGTACTGCAAACTTTTAATGAAAAAGGCCTAAGTAAAACGGAAGGCGGGCAGAATGCCTTTTCGGTATTGCTGTTCCAAGATATCGCGGTTATTCCAATGCTGGCATTTATTCCTTTGCTGGCGTTACCTGAGTTGGTGGAAAAAGCCCAAATTGCTGTCGCGAGTGCTGGCGAGCACCACGAAGAGTTAAGCTTGGTCGCGGGTTTACCCGGTTGGATGTATGCGCTGGTGATCATCGTTTCCGTTAGCGGGTTAGTGGTTGGCGGCCATTATCTTAGCCGACCGTTGCTGCGTTTTGTCGCAAGCTCGGGTCTTAGAGAGATATTTACCGCCACCGCCTTGATGCTGGTGGTTGGCATTGCTGCACTAATGAGCCTTGTCGGTCTTTCTCCCGCGTTAGGCACCTTTTTAGCTGGTGTGGTGTTAGCCAACAGTGAATTTCGCCATGAGCTGGAATCGAATATCGACCCATTTAAAGGCTTATTATTGGGCCTGTTTTTTATCACGGTTGGCGCCGGGATCAATTTTGAGATCCTATTTGGTGAGTTTGGCCTAATTATTGGATTAACCATCGGCGTGATGGCGCTCAAAGCACTGGTATTGTATTTGCTGGCGGTTATATTTCGCATCAAAAACAGTAACCGCTGGTTGTTTACGCTTAGCCTTGCTCAGGCGGGGGAGTTTGGTTTCGTGCTCTTGAGTTTTACCGTGCAAAATCATGTTATTCCATCCGATATCGCTCAAACGTTGTCACTGGTGGTTGCACTCTCTATGTTCTTAACCCCTGGCTTGTTTATATTGTTCGATAGAGTGATCTTGCCTCGTTTTGAACACGACTCGAATGATAAAGAAGCCGATGTGATTGATGAGCAAGGGACGGTCATTATTGCTGGAATTGGCCGGTTCGGCCAGATAGTCAATCGCTTGTTAGTGGCAAATAATATTAATACCGTTGTGCTTGATCACCAGTCTGATCAAGTTGATATGGTTCGCCGAATTAACACCAAAGCGTTTTTTGGTGACGCAAGCCGTCCCGATCTCCTGCATACCGCAGGCATTGCCAATGCTGCGATGATCGTTATTGCGTTAGATGGTGTAGAGACCAGTGTCGAACTGACCAAATACATCAAACACACTTATCCGCACGTTAAAGTCCTTGCGCGGGCTTTTGACCGTGGACATGGATATCTGTTGCGCCAAGCTGGAGCCGATATCATTGAACTGGAAACCTATCACTCAGCTTTAGAGCTTGGCTCCCACGCCATGCGAGAGCTCGACTATCATCCGTTTGTTGTTGAGCAACAGAAAGCGGCGTACAAGCGAGTAGAGAACAAAAAATCAGACATGCTTTATCAAGCGTGGGCAGACGACTCGGAAGGTGAGCGGTTTGACAACAACTACCGGAAACTGTTCATGCACCTAGAGGCGCACATCAAACTCGCGCTTAAAGCAGAGCGGGGTGATGGCCATGAAGCCGGAGAGCGAGGCTGGACGCCGCCACCAAAAGGTTACGCAGATGAATTTAAGAAAAGCTAACGGGTTTTAGCCCACATTCATACGGATAGTGTATTCGCGCGTATAAAGTAGGGAGCCCTTAGTGGCTCCCTATTGGTTGTTGACGTATCAACAAACGTCGAACGCTTGAGTCGACAATGACTTTCTCATGCGTTACTCGCTAGTGTCCGGCAAGTAATTTTTCGACTTCTGCAGGCTTATCATGAATAGCAAATTTATCGACAATCGTCTGTGTTGCTTCGTTCATTCCAATCAGTTTTACCTTTGTACCGGCACGCTCGAATTTGATAACCACACGGTCTAGCGATGAGACTGAAGTGATGTCCCAGAAATGGGCATCTGATAGGTCAATGGTGACGCGCTCAATGGTTTCTTTAAAGTCAAAAGAACGGCTAAATTGATCCGATGAAGCAAAGAATATCTGCCCTGTAACTTGATAGCGTCTTTCTGCAATCTCGCCATTCAACTTACTTTTGATTACCATGAAGCGGCCAATTTTGTTGGCAAAGAAAAGTGAAGCAAGCAAAACACCAATAAACACACCGATGGCGAGATTATGGGTCGTGACCACCACAACAACGGTGGTGAGCATGACAATGTTAGTGGACAGCGGGTGGGATTTTAAATCTCGAATCGAGCTCCAAGAAAAAGTACCAATAGAGACCATGATCATCACCGCGACTAATGCCGCCATCGGGATCAGCTTGAGCCAATCGCTGAGGAATACCACCATGATCAACAAAAATACCCCAGAACATAAGGTCGATAGCCTTCCTCGTCCTCCTGATTTTATGTTAATGATCGATTGACCAATCATCGCGCAGCCAGCCATGCCCCCAACCAAACCAGAGACGATATTGGCAACGCCTTGGCCTTTGCACTCTTGGTTCTTATCGCTGCTGGTGTCGGTGAGATCATCAACAATGGTGGCCGTCATCATTGATTCGAGCAAGCCAACAATGGCGAGGCCGGCGGAGTAAGGGAAAATGATGGTTAAGGTTTCTAAGTTAAGTGGCACATCAGGCCAGAGGAAAATTGGTAGTGTGTCGGGCAGGGCGCCCATATCACCAACGGTTCGTACATCAATGCCCAATACTGTTGCTGCGATGGTTAGGGCGATAATGCACACCAGAGGGGAGGGAATGAGTTTTCCGATATAGGGGACGTAGGGGAAAAGGTAAATGATGGCGAGGCCGGCAAGGGTCATGGCGTACACATGCCAAGTAACATGGGTGAGTTCGGGCAGTTGCGCCAGTAAGATTAAAATAGCCAATGCATTGACAAACCCGGTCACAACCGAGCGGGAGACAAAGCGCATCAGGTCGCCAAGTTTGAGATACCCCGCGGCAAGTTGAATGACGCCCGTGAGGACGGTAGTGGCAAGGAGATATTGTAAGCCGTGATCTTTGACTAGGGTTACCATTAGCAGGGCCATTGCCCCTGTCGCGGCAGAGATCATCCCGGGGCGGGCGCCAACGATGGCAATTATTACGGAAATACTGAACGAGGCGTAAAGACCGACTTTAGGGTCGACACCTGCAATTATAGAGAAGGCAATTGCTTCAGGGATCAGAGCCAGTGCAACCACAATGCCGGCCAGCAGCTCGCCACGCAGATTGGAAAACCAATCACGTTTAATCGTTTCTATCATGAGAGTTCTCAGTCTAGTTTTGTAAAGAATGGAATTGTTTTGAAAGGGGATTTCGAAGGGAAGGGGTTTAAGGCGGCGTAATTGACATTCAGTGTCTCCATGGCAAAAATGTGATCTTAGTCATTCTTTGCGTGGCCGTCAGTAATGCAACGTAAGGTTGCATTAAGAGGGGTTATGAGAGTGGGGCTGAACGCTTTATGTTGCTTATAATCCGAACTTACACGTGGCGTACCTGCGTGGATGCGATGTTAAAGCGTCCTCCTCTTTCATAGAGGTCACGACAAAAGAGAGGGACGATATAGAATCGCAGCCTAACGTATTTTGAAGATCTCCGTGTGGAAGCGTTCTTCAGGCAACCCTAGCGTATCAAGTCCGGTTTTTAGTGCGTTGGCAAATGGCTGAGGGCCGCAGAAGCAGAGATCAAAATCCTTGCTCGCCACTTGTTCTACAATTTGCTGACTGTCTAGTTGCTCACCATATTCTGCATTCACTAGATGCAGTTCGATAAAGTCGAGGCGTCGGACAAGCGAAAGGATCTCATCGTGGAAGAAGGCCTCTTTTTCAGAATTCACGCAGTAGAATAGGTGGACTTTTTCTAGTGCTATGTGCTGCTTTTTGGCCTGCATTGTTAGCCAATAAAGGCGAGAAACAAACGGCACGATACCAATGCCAGCGCCGACCCATACTTGCTTTTCAAACTCTGGGATTTGGAATGAACCATAACCGCCTTCTACTGTCACCTTCTGGCCAGGTTGAATGCTATTGACCAGATGGTGCGTGTAGTCGCCCAGATCTTTGACGCCAAATTCAATGAGCTGTTGTTCAGCGTTGAAGTTCAGCACCGAGAAAGGGTGTGGCGCTTCGCCATCATGGAAATCGAGGTAAGCAAATTGGCCTTCTTTGTAGCGAATTTCTGACGTTAGGTTAATAGAAAAACGTACGGCTACATTCTGATCTGCTTGTCCTGGGTAAGTTGTTACTTTTTCAATGGCGCCTTCGGCTTTATTTTTCTTACCGATGTTGCCAGAAAGTGACAGCCACGAACACCAGACGCCCACGATAGAAATGATGGCAATGGCGATGTTCATAGGAATGGCACCAGCATTCCAATCGAGCAAGAAGGCGGTGTGGAAAACACCAGCGATCATCAAAAGGCCGCCAACTTTGTGGGTGAATTTAAACCGTTTGTAGCTAACCGCTTGAACCAAGCTAATGATGCTGAAGATAAGAAAGACTTTAAAAGAAATATCACCCACTTGCTCTGCGATGGCGTGCCAGTTAATGCCTTCAATTTCAGGCCGTGGCCCGCGGTTTGGTCTTTCGACAACTCCAGCTCCGACTAACCACTGGCCACTTTTGATAATAAGCCAGTGGCAAAACAGAGAGACCGTAGCACCAATGCCTACATTTCTGTGCAGTCGATAACCTTTGTCGAGCCCTTTGACTTTTGCTTCTACCCAGTTAAAGCGAGCGGCAAGCAATACTGCCAGCCCCATATAGCCCAACCCAAGCAGGCCTGAATACATGGTCAATTGATGACGCCAAGCAAAAAAGTTGTCTAGGCTATCCCAGCCAATCAGTAAACTTGGCAGCCAGAGAAGGGTAAGTAAGGCAGTAAACCTAATCATAGTTCGTAGCTTTTAAGTGATAGGAGAGTCATTGTTGAGCATGATAAAAATGAATTGATTCGCCATACAGCGGATTTGCATAGCTTTAATTAGTTTTACATAGCTTTACATTTCTAACCGCGCCGTTAAGGCTAAAAAGGCGGGTTGTGAACGAGGAGTGGTATTTCGATTGGTTTCGAACTTTGGCTTGAGAGCTTGTTGTTGGTTCCGATTGCTTTCGAGTTATCTTTCAGTTCGGGTCAGCTGAAAGGCAGCTTTCGATTTGACCTGCGTCGGCTTTCGATTGGAAGCAAGCATGCAAGTGGCAAAAAGCAAACCACCAGGCATAAAACAGATAAAAAGAAACCTAGCGCTGTGCTAGGTTTCTTTATCAATTACATTGGCTAAACAAAGTGTTATTTGCGAATGATCATCTGATCGCGCTCTGGCCCAACCGACACCATAACAATCGGCACACCCATTAACTCTTCAATGCGAGTTATGTAATCTTGTGCGCCTTGAGGCAGGCTCTCGAAAGTACGGCATCCCGTGATGTCTTCATCCCATCCCTGCATTTTTTCATAAACAGGTTGAAGCTCTGCCGTTTGTGGCCAGATAGGGTTTTCGCTGTGTTCGCCATCATAAGCGACGCAGATCTTAAGATCTTTCATCCCGGATAGGCAGTCAATTTTGGTCAGTGCAATCTCGGTTGCCGCTTGCAGTTCAACACCATTTCGAGTGGCGACCGCATCAAAATATCCCATATCACGAGGACGACCAGTAACGGCGCCATACTCATTGGAGCTTTCGCGGAAGTTGTCTTGCTCTTCCATCGCAGTCACTAGCGTACCAGTTCCCACTGACGAGCTGAATGATTTCGCGACGGCGATAACGCGCTCTGGTCTTAGCGCTGGTAAACCGCTGCCAATCCCCGCATACGCCGCTGTTACATTTGATGAGGTTGTCCATGGGTACTCGCCATAAACAAGGTCGCGGCCTGCGCCCAGTTGCGCTTCAAACAATAGGTTTGCTTTGTCTGCTTGCAGCGCTTTAAGAGGCTCGGTGACATTGCAAATAAAGGGACGCCACGATTTGGTTACGTCTAATAGCCATGCCGTCAGCTCTGCAGCGCTCTGGGTGTAATCAAAATCTGGGTATAAGGCTTTCAGCTGAGGCAGTTTCCAGTCCAGCATAAATTGAATGCGCTGCTCTAGTACTTCTGGCTGATTTAACCAACCCACTAGGATGCCTTTTTTCATCACGCGATCGCCATACGCTGGCGCAATACCTTGACGAGTTGAGCCATACGCCGCATCACCCAGTCGTTGCTCTTCGAGCGTATCTTCTAGTGCATGTAGCGGAAGGCACAAAGTAGCGCGATCAGAAATGCGTAGATTTACATCGACACCGGTTGCTGTTACTTCTTCGATTTCTTCGGTCAATGCGGCAGGGCTAATTACCATCCCTGGGCCAAGAACTGCAATACAATTTGGATTAAAGATGCCGCTTGGCAGTTGGTGCAGTTTAAATGTACCAAAGTCATTCACAACGGTATGGCCTGCATTATTGCCACCTTGAAAACGAATGCTGGCAGAAGCATCGGACGCTAAAAAGTCAACGATACGACCTTTACCTTCATCACCCCAATTGGCACCTACAACGACAATAGACGGCATAATATATCTCCTAATTGATTAGGAAGTGATCTTAGGCTGGTTGAGCGGATAAGAGAAATTAATTATAATAATTAACTTGATAAGAAACTCATATAACTAGCCGGGTTGGTTGGCCTGACTCCCATGAGAGGTGAAGAATGCTGGATATTCATTGGCTTAAAACATTTGTCACGCTGGCGGAGCACAAGCATTTTGGCAAAACAGCCATTGCCTTGCACATGACTCAACCCAATGTGAGCCTGCACCTTAAACAGCTCGAGCAAGCCACCAAGGTTAAGCTCATTGAACGAAACCCTTTTCACTTAACCCAAGCAGGCGTACGGCTATTGGAAAGTAGCCAAAGAACGCTGCAAGAACTGCAGGTGTGCCAAGCCGACTTAAATGCGCTCAACGATCTCGATAAAGGGGTGATCACCATCGCGGCCAGCGACATTATTTCACGTACCTTACTTATTGAGGCGTTCAAGCTGTTTAGAGAGCAATACTCGGGGATAGATATCGCGCTATTAAACACCACGTCATCGCAAGCATCGGAACTGGTTAAAAATGCAGAGGCCGACCTTGGGTTTGTTATCTCCCAAAAACAGACCCAGCCATTGCACTTTGTTGAACTACAGCAAATAAAGTGGGCCGCATTAGGCGATGGGTTTGAACGAGATACCGAGCAGGGCAAAGAGTTAACCTTGATCTTGTTGGGCCACGATACCCGCACCAGAGATCTTATTGATAGCGCCTTGCCTAAGCTTAACCTCTCTAATTATCGCGTGATGGAAGTTGGCAGCGTCGATGCACAAATTGATTGGGCAGAAGCCGGATTTGGGGTGGCTATCGTGCCTGAAATCGCCTTATCAACTCAGCGCCATCTCACCTCGATGGTGACGCCGTTACCTGATTTCCCGACCACCGATTTGGGCTATATTGTTCGTCAGAACCAGATCTTATCCAAAGCCACTAAGCAGCTTCTGCATTGGGTGAGTGATGGGATTTCTCTGCTGCAAAAGAACGAATAGAGTAACTTCTCTGTCGCTAGCGCACTGATTTTGTCTTGCCCCATAACCCCGCGTTGTAATGCATACCAGAGTCGGAAGTTAAAAACTAGCAATGACCTCGAGTAATGGTGAAGCAACCCAGATAGACAGTGAAAGTGTTGCTGTCGATGGAATGGCATCTTTCCAAGTATCAAACCGAAAATGAAAGAACATCGCACCGATAGAAGTTAAAACAATAAAGCTGGCACCTATTGCGCTTAGCGTTGAACTGGTCGTTACCATGCCGACTAGCATCAGTAGTGCACCAGTTGCCTCAATCAGTCCCACCGCAAACATAGCTGCACGATTGAGCCCATAACTGAGGAAGAACGCTAACTGAGGTTCGAATATCGGCTTTACCCAACCAATGATTTTAATGGAACTACCAAACAAGAAAAAAGCGATCAATAAACCTTGAGCAAACAACATATTTTGGACTCCTTAATAAACAGTAGAGCCATTAAAGCATTCCCAAATGGTTTGATAAATACTAGAATTTAGCTTGTTATTATTCCAAGTTGGAATGGCAAATGGATAAAATTGATTGCTTAAAAGTCTTTTCTCGCGTTGCTTATCTTGGCACATTTACCGCCGCTGCAAATGAACTGAATATCACTCAAAGTGCGGTAAGCAAAAAAATTTCATGGCTAGAGAAGGAAGTTGGTATTACCTTGTTTCATCGCCATGCTCGCGCGATTAGTCTCACTACTGGTGGTAAACAATATTTGGGCTTAGCGTTAAAACTGACGGAAGAAATGAACCAGCTTGAATCTCAACTGAGACAAGAACAAACGTCGGTGTCTGGCACTTTGAAATTGACTGTCCCCAGTGCTTTTAGTGTTCAACTGCTATCCTCACCACTCAATGACTTTTTGAACTTACACCCTGATCTTTCTGTCGATGTATCCGTTTCAGATAAGTTTGTCGATTTGGTTGGGGGAGATGTGGACATTGCAATTCGAGCAGCTTACCTCAAAGATTCAGGTTTGAGAGCCAAATGGCTGATGGATCATGAGTTAGCTTACTTTGCTTCGCCGAGTTATTTAGCAAGTCATCCGCCCATAGTGACAGCAAACGATCTGAGTGAGCACCAATGCCTTACGTATTCTTTGGCTAGCCCATCCAATTTGTGGAGATTTAGTACGGAAAATGACGTTTTAAAAGTAAAGGTGAAAGAAAAACTACGCAGTGATAGCCCAGAGATGCTAGTGAAAATGGCGATACTTGGTCAGGGTGTTGCTGCTATGCCAATATGGATGGTGAAAAAAGAACTACAGGAAGGGTCGTTAAAACAGATATTAAAACAATATCAAGCGATTAAACTGCCGATGTACCTTGTTTATAAAGACAGCGAGTACCATCCTCAGCGCATTCGCAAGTTCATCGATTTTCTTGCGGATTACTTTTCTCAAACTGAAAAACCGTATTGAACTGATGTATCAGAGCTCATCTAACGTCTTGGCTCGTTTTATGGGCTGCACTGCGATTTGATTCGTTGCAACGCTGTATAAAGTCGCGATTATGTTCGCCTAGGAGTCACATTTGATGTTTTGATATCTTGTGGCCTCTACGTAATGTTGATGGGGAGGCAATCTCGAATCGTGTGTTAACTCGAGTTTGCCCCACTAAAAGTCATTCGGACTGAAAACACCCACAAAATGTGCCTTATGTACACTTCTCATGAGCCAACGGACTGTTGGCCGCATGATGTCTGCCAGCATTTTCGGCATGTTTTGTTGGAGCCGCTTGCCTAGTTGCTTTCCACTGCGCTCAGGTATTTAGCCATAAGGCGAATCTCTTCGTCGGTGTAATGTTCCATCGCAACCTCCATGGTCATGAATAAACCGTTTTTGCGTTTTTTAAGCTTGTAATCTTTCATTTGGTTGAAGAGATACAGTTCGTTTTGTCTACCGATTTTCGGGTACATAGGCATCACAGGTTCATTGCCAGTTTCTCCGTGACACGTCGCACAACCACCTTTGCCTGGAGCAATGTAAAGTGCTTTGCCTTTATCTACCTCTGTGCTGGCAAGAGTGGAGAAACTGATGGAGGTAATGAAAAAAATAAGCATGCATTTCATGATTACAGCGCCTCTTTTAAACAAGTTAGCCAACCTTGAATCACTTCGGGTGGGCGTTTAATGTACCCGGAGTAGCGAAACTTAGTTTCTCCATTAATCACCACCAATGTTGCTGGCAGCCCTTGAAAACCAAGTGCGTGAATCGCTCCGATGTCTGGTTCAATGGTCTTAGGTAAGTTATCGATCCCCAACTTAAAAAAACGCTCTTCGACAGCGGGAAGGTTGTTTCCGATATGTATTGTTTCAACACTAAAGTTCTCGTTAGTCGCAATGCTGTCGAGAGCTGGCAGCTCCTTTAAGCAAGGAGGGCACCAAACCGCCCATAGATTGACCAAACTAACTGAGCTTTTTAAATCGGTGAGATGATAAGCGCCACTATCGTGTTCAAAACCCTCCGGAGTGACGCATTCATTTGCTGCTGCCGAAAAGGTCAGGCATAACGTGATGTTTACCAGTGCAAGTGAAGCCCATTTATTCATTGATATACCTCTTCAAGCTTTGGCCAATCTTTTCACCACCTTCGCCATAACCAAATACATCGATTAGCTCTCTGTCTGGTCCGTAAAGGTAGATGTAGGCTGAGTGGTAAACTTCATATTGTTTTGGAAGAGGGGGATAAATGGGCTTGCCTTCAAGAGAGTACCCGTAAGTTGCCTTCATACGCTTTGCTATTGATTTGATCTGCTCTTGGGTTCCGGTTAATCCAACCATTTTGGGGTCGAAGTACTTTACATACATATCCAAGTTTTCAACGGTATCGCGGTTCGGGTCGACAGAGATGAAGATTGGCGTGACCTTATTCGCATCTTCTTTTAATGAGTTCACCGCAGTTGCCAAATCGATAACCGTGGTAGGGCAAATATCTGGACAACTGGTGTAACCAATTCCCATCAGAAGGAACTTACCTTGCCAGTTTTTCTCGGTCACAGTCCCTAGGGTATTCTCTTGCAGTTCAAACTTTAAAGGTTTAGCAACGGCGTTAAAACTCAGCAAGCATGCCGCTAGAAAAGCGTAGATAGTGTAGGAAGGTTGTCGTTTCATCGTACGCTCCTTTAGTGACATACTGTGTTTGTAATGCCCATCGCTAGCAGGTGGGGTTTGGATAACTTAGTGTCGATCTCTTTCAACACCTTATTGGCGCGGATGTCGTATACGAAAAGTTTTGAGGAGCCTTCTTGCGTTGCAAACAGCGTCTTTGAGTCTGAAACCACAACAACTTCTCGTAAGTCATTTTTCAACGAGACTGATTGAACTGGTTTGTTGGTTGAAAGCTCAAAAATGTCCAGAGCTCCCTTTGACTCAATAATGCCCATTGTCTCTATCCAACCAGTACGAATAGACTTTGGAGCCCCGGTAAGCTTGAGCTCTTTGATAACTTCACCTCCCCAAGATTCGATAACTTGCGCTTGACCGCTTTCACTGGCAAGAACGATATATTCAGAATCGGAACTTACGTAAGGACGCCAAGGTTGTGAGTCGAAATGAAAAGTGTTGAACTCCATTTCCATTGAGAGATCCCAAACAACAACGGAATTATCTTTGTATTGGGAAGCAAGCGCTAAGCGCGCGTCCGGTGATAAAGTTAGTTCAGAAACGTCACCTTCACCGACATTGATATGGCTTCTTTGACCATCGTGATTGCGATAAATAAGCGTTTTACCTGACTTACTTTCTGAAACATACAAGTTGTAGCCACCGTTATCAAAGTTCATGCTAAACGGCGATTTGATATCGGTAATCGTGGCGACGTGTTCACGTTTTAGCGGTTTAATAATGTCTATGCGGTCCTTCATTGCCACCGCCAGTTGGGCTTCATCAGCATGAAAGGTGATCTCTGTTGGAACACCTTCCACCTCCATCTGCCAGTGTGTCTTTTTAACTAAGTCATAAACGTAGACGGTTGGTGTTTTTCCGTCGATGTAGACGAGAACATCTTGTACGTCTGACACTTCAAGGTGAATCGGTTTGGCCTTGAGTTCGATCTGATCGGTGTAGGAAAACGTAAAGGTGTCAATAACGGCGACGTTTTTAGAGTCATCATCAGAAATGAAGGCCCAACGAGCGCCATCGTCATAGCGACCTTCGATATCGGCGTGCGCAGAAAAGGTCAGCAAAGAGGTAAGTAGGGGCATTAAAATCTTGTTCATCGTAACCTCGAACAATAGAAAGCATCATAGCAATCCAGCCATAAATGACGTTTATTAGGGGCGACATTGTGGGCGTGGAAGTAAAGAAGCCCTCAAGAGGGCTTCATTAAAGACTTAAGGATTGCGAATACAGCGAGTGTAGAACTCAGAGTCTTTTGACATACCAAAGCCTTGTCCAGTTAGGTAGCCATGTGCCCAGCCTTCGTTATCACCGGTGAATCTCAAATCTAATTGCTTAGGCGTTTGGTTTTTCTTACGAGCAGATAGCGGTCTTACATGAAGCGTAGGGCCGGCAACATCAGAAGTACTGGTCCAGAAAAATGACTTCACTGGTGTGTTCGGGAAAAACTTTTCATCAATAGCTGGAGAAACTTTGTTGTAGTTAACAATAGAGTTCATCTCTTTGATATCCGGAGTTCGCCAATCGTCATAGCCTGCGTACTCCAAGTCTTGGCAGTATTTAAGAGAGTCATCAAACTTGCGTTGCACGTAATCGATGTTTTGTTGCCACATTCGATTGGTTACTTTCTCCGTGACAGTGCCGTCACCGTTATCGACATATTGCATATTGTGGTATGCGGCGTTGTTATCTGCGCGAACACAGCGAACCAGTTTGGTCGAAGCGGTATGTTGACCCATGATATGAGCATCTGGGAATCCAACGTGCCAAACGTGATCATGACGGTCAGAAACGGGGAACGTCCAAATACCAGAGTTTTGACGAGGCATGTTCAAGAATACATCGGTGTTAATCGCTGGACGGAACTCACCCATGTCAGCGATGGAAAATAGCTCTTTCATTAGCGGGAAACGCCAATCTGTGTACCCATCGATTTCCAGATTTGCACAGTATTCTTTACCTTCAACGGCTGTCATCCAGATACGCGAGGAGTCACGTTCCCACATCAGCTGAGTATTGTTGTCGAAAACGACTTTCCCTGATTCCGAGATAGTGTAGCTAGGCTCATTGCCTTGGTAGTCAGAGTCTTCACCAAAAGTATCAGTAAAGTTCTGAATTTGACCTGTTTCTGGCAATTTAAAACCTTTAGGAGCAGGCATTCCAATGCCAGTAATAAACTCTTCTTTCTCAATCGTTTTGACGCGTTGACCGGAAACGTAAGCCGCCACATCGCGGTAGTCTTGGTCTGACAACATCTTAGCGTAAGGCATCATGATGCCTGCTAATGCACCGTTAGTACGTTTACCGTCGCGGTAGGCAATCATCTGTTCATAGATGTACGTTGGCATTTGACCTTTCAATGGTGGGAAGCTTTTCTGAGTTGATGCGCCTTGTTCGCCATGGCAGGCTTTACATGTTTTGTCGTAAGTTTCTTTTCCGCGCGTAAACTCTTCACTCTTAAGTACATCCGGCATTGGGTTGTACTTCATTTTTTGTGCACCAAGAAGGATAGCAGTCGATGCCATATCGCGTGGAGGGTTAGCGTAAACGATCTCTTTCATTTGAGAAGAGATACCAGCGTGGCGCTCATTATCCATAGAGAACCATTGGTCTAAAAACCATTGCGGGTCAAAACCTTCAAGCTTAGGGCTTAGCGTCTCAGGAACTTCCTCTTTTGCTGGTCGATGGCAACCGAGGTAACAACCAAATAAGATACGTTTTGCTGCTTTTAAGTCCTTAGGTGAATTCTTTAAATCTTCAAAAGTACGATTAATGGTGTAATCACCGTATCCATTGTCGATGTCTTCTGCTGCAAATGTGCTACCAACCAATGCTAAGCTGACAGCAAGTGATAATGCGGTTGAATGTTTCATTTATAAGCCCTCTGTTGCCGCCAGTTTACGAATTCGTTCTTCTTCACGTAATCGCATCTCTCGCTTTAAGTTAGGGTGCGCAATATCGTAGTGGCAGCTCGAACACTTCCAAGATGGATCGTTAGCTTTGTTGTTAAATGCGAGGTTGTGAGAAAAGTCCGATGCGGGTGAGTTTTCGTCCGCACCTTGAGCTCGTTCTTCCAAACCTCGGTGGCAGTTAACGCAGCCTGAGTCATAAACATACTCACCGCGTTTAGGGTGAAGTTCATCATAGTTAAGCGAATCCATACCCAACACAAACTCTCCCCAGAGATGGCGAGTGCCAGACGTTCCCTTGACCCAAAGCTCTTCGACAACATTAGATTTCGGCAGGTGACAATCGATACAATCTGCGACAAAACCATGTTGGTTGTTTCCGCCATGTATCGATTGAGAAAACGTTTCGGCCATCGGTTTCATCGTATGGCATGACGCGCAAAACTCATTGCTACTGAATACATGCAAAACTTCCGTCGCAGGGAGTGCTGATATCAAACCAATGCCAATACCAACTGCGACTATGGCAAGTTTGACCGATCGTTTAACTTGTTTAATTTGCTCAATAATTTTCATCATCTCACCTACATCTTATGCTTTGGAGGAAAATCAGAAGATTTCAGCACGTGCGCTTCGCATTGTTGGTCTGATAGGTATGTCAGCCACAACTTGACCCTGTACTTTTCACCGGCGAGTGGGCGCTTTTTAAGGTCCATTAACATAAAGTGCGTACCGCCACGCTCTAGCTTGGTCACGGTGTTTTTCTTGAGGAACAGTTTTGGAAAACGCTGCATCTTCATAACGCCATCTTTCATAATGGTGTTATGCATTTGAACTTCATTTGTGAGCTCTGGTATTTCAGCGCCAAGAATGGCTTCCGGTGAAGGGAGTCTCAGGGCTTTTACTTCTTCGTCTTCAGTAAAGGTCGCATTAAAAAACAATCCGGTTTTGTTAACGCCTGGAGCGGGTTCTACAATTACACAATCGGTAATAGAAACGCCTGCATAGGTGTGAGTTGCGCAGAGTAACCCCAATGTCATGAATAGCTTTTTCATCTGTTTGATCCTTAGCACAAGGCATTAAAACTTGAAGTGGAGGCCAATGTTGATGTTGTCATTTCGGTTTTCTCCGTTGTTGTTCGCCGGATCATTGGTTACTGAATCTTCAGCGTACTCTGCGACTTCAACATAGGTAGAGAACTGGTGACTAAAGGCGTAGTTGAGGCTCGCTAGATAAAGCGTTTGGCTCTCTTTATTTGAATCATCGAAAGCTTTGTGCTGTGCGCCGAGCTTAAACGTCAGTTTATCCAGAGAGTACTTGCCCGCGAGACCATATACGGCGCTAACACCTTGAGGATCGTCGATGTTTAGCTCAATTAGGCCGCCAATATAGAACTTATCCCAAGTGTAAGAAGAAGATAGGGCGTAACGAACGTAGTCTTCGTTTTGGTGACCTGGAAGTTGTTTCTTGTCCACTTGGGCACGATTTAACACTAGATCAAAGTTATCGGTTACATACAGTAAGCGCAGACCTAGAATATCAATGTCTTCGCCATTGTTATTATTTGGACTGATGGCCGCGATTTTGGCGTATACGCCATTCCATTTTGGTGTCATGTAGGCGAGTTGATTGTTGCCCGCTTTTCCTTGACGAAACAAGGCCGCGTTACTTGAGCGATGCATATTGTTACTTTCAAAAATGTCTACGCGAGAGTAAAGATCCTTATAGGTACCAGTGGTGCCGTTGCCGAAGTAGATACCGCCTAAGTCTTTGGTTGTTAGTACTAAGTTTGCTTCGCTAACACGGGTATCGAAGGCCTGCTCCTCTATAATCTTTTGAGTCAAATCTTCAGAGTATTCAGCTTCTAGCTTGTAGAATACATTCACTAGGCCTGCATCATGTTTGCCTTTGATGCCTGCATTCGCGCGATGGATTTCGGATTGATAATCTTGTCCCGCCTCCCAACGTACTTGCCCTAATATGTCGCCGTAAAAATTAGGTGTTTCAAAGGTTGTTGCCGCGACAGAGGTTGTACACAAAGCGAGCGTGGAAAATAGTAAAGGGTGTTTTAACTGCATATTTGGACCTACTCTAAGGTGGTAGTTATTGAAAGTTGTGTCAAATTATATAGAGTTGTTTGTTTGGCAATACGCGAGTAGGAAATAGCAGTGATTCAGAAACTGAATAGCAGAGGTGAGATCAAATAAAGGCGCGATATTTTTATTGTTACAGTGATGAAGGCAGAATATTTACATAATAGTCAGTAATATCTTAGAGACATGATTAGGAGCTAAATATGGATATCGAAGCCGTTAAAATGTTCTCTGTTTTGGC
>Ga0070724_10000223_pt1 | contig 47809 bp, 37 predicted proteins | sample tdDd001_FD_67278 | JGI IMG/M metagenome (GOLD analysis project Ga0070724, IMG submission 67278) | Marine sediment microbial communities from the Atlantic coast under amendment with organic carbon and nitrate - tdDd00.1 | ecosystem: Environmental > Aquatic > Marine > Coastal > Sediment | place... | reverse complement strand
CCGAGCCGTGCGCATCGGTACCGCCGTCATTTGGGCGTCGTTCATGGTTAATGGTTTCTGGTACGAAAGTGATCACTTGACCATAAGCTTGGTCTAGGTGTGGTTTGTATTTGCTGTCGATGGTGCTGCGTAGCGCTGAGTTTTCCTCGGTGATGGTGATGTTGTCGGTTTCATCAATGAAGTTTTCAACTTGCTGAGTGTCGCCCGATTTCAATTTGTTTTTACGGTACTTGTCTGCGTAGAACTCGTCGTTACTCAGAAGGGTGTTATTACCGTCACAACGGGTAATTTGGCCACTTTGATCGAAGGTGGCGCGTACGCGGCCAATCGCTTGAGCTGACTCGCCCGCTTGAACAATACAGGTTTTCCCCCCATTTGGGTTGGTAACCATTTCAGCGTAGGTGCCGTTATTGGCCTTACCTAGGTTGGTGAAGTCGCCCAGCAGTGTGTGGGAGTGGCCACCGACAATAAGGTCGATGCCGTTCACTTGAGACGCCAGTTCGACATCTTTTGCGTTTCCGATGTGCGTGACCGCTACGACTTTAGAAATGCCTTTGGCTTTTAGCGCGTCAATGGTGGCTTGAGCCGATTGCACCATGTCAGCAAACTCGACGCCGCCCGTTTTGCTGGCGATATCTTTCATGTCATCCAGCGCAAGGCCGATAACCGCGACTAGGTTGTCGGTGGTTTTGACCGCGCTTAAGTCGGTTACTTGAGTCTTGTTAAAGCCATCAAATTGGTAGATAAGGTAGGGCTGAATGTTTTTATTGCCCGTTAGGTATTGGTCACCCTCAATGTCAATATTCGCCGCGAGCATTGGGAAGTTGATTGAGGAAACGAATTTCGCCAACTTCTCTGTGCCGAGGTCAAACTCATGGTTACCCATTGCCATGGCATCGATGCCCATCTGGTTTAACAGATCCGCGTTCATTGCGCCTTGATTCAGCTTGAAGTAAGCGCTGCCTTGGAAGGCATCACCGCCGTGTAAAAACAAAAAGCTGTCATTGTTTTGCTTGGCCTGTTGTTTGTAAGCCAACGACTCTTGGTAAATACGTGGGTAGCCGCCAAATTCGTTGTACACCAGAGTTTCATCGGCTTTAAAGCTCGACTTGACGGCGTCAAAAGCAGAGTGAGTGTCGTTGACGTGGGCAACGGTCAGTTCGAATGCGTCCTGAGCGACCGCTTGGCCACCGTATAAGCAAAGACCAACTGACAGCGCGAGGAGGGATTGATTGAGTTTCATCGGGAGAACCTTATTGATTTTATTGAATGGCGGTTTTTATAAATCAATTAGTTACAATAGAAAGTGACCGATGTCGAAAAATTTTGATTAAATGCTCTAAATTACATTTAAAAGTGTGAAGTATGGCCGGTTGCCTACACGCTTAGTGATCGTTAGCTTTGAGTTGTGGGGCCTGAGGCAAAAAAAAGAGGCGTGACATGTCACGCCTCTGAGAAGGGGAAGAGGTATTAACTATTGATTGACGGCGCGCACCCGGCCACGTTTTAAGTCGTTGAGTACCTCGGCTTTTGGCCCGTCGGCAATAATGGCGCCTTTTTCCATTACGATCACCCTATCCACCACATCCAACATGGATGTTTTGTGGGTAATGAGGATTAAGGTCTCGCTTGGCTTCATGCTTTGCAGTTGGTGCTTAATGTGCATTTCAGAGCGGTTATCCATCGAACTGGTTGGCTCATCGAGCAACATGACGGGTGGGCGGCCAATAAAGGCGCGCGCAATCGCAACGGCTTGACGTTGGCCGCCTGAGAGCAGCATTCCGCCTTCCCCTACTTGCCGTTCAAGGCCCGCTGGGTCTTGCTGGGTAAACACAGTTACCCCAGCGCGGTTGGCCGCATCGAGGACTTCACGGTCGTCGACTAACGTTTGGCCTAAGGTGATGTTGTCGCGGATCGAACCATAAAATAGGGTAACGTCTTGGGGAACGCAACCAATATTGCGCCGCACGTCGACATGATGCAGCTGAGCAATGTCGGTGTCATCAATACGTACTGAGCCTTGGGTCGGCTGGTATAACCCCATGATCAAACGTTCGATGGTGGTTTTGCCCGAACCAATCCGGCCGATGATCGCGACTTTCTCACCCGGGTTAATGGTTAAGCTCACATCACGTACCGAAGCAATTTCAGAGTCTGGGTAATTGAAGGTGACGCGGTCGAGTTCAATTTTGCCTTGAATGATCGGGCGGTGAATGTAGCGTTTGCCGGCTTCTTGTTCATCGGGCATCTCCATCACTTGTTCAATGATGGTCATGGCCGATTTAGCCTGGTTGTAGCGGGTAGAGAGCAAAGATAACTGCACCAGTGGGCCAACCGCACGCCCACTGAGCATGGTCGAGGCGATTAACCCCCCCATGCTAAGATCGCCGGCGGCAATTAAGTAAACGCCGACAATGATCATACCGATGTTCGACGCTTGCTGAACAAACCCTGCGGTGTTTTGAATTGAGTCGGTGATACGCCGTGTTTTGATGTTCCAGTTCGACATATGGGCGACCGCTTCTTCCCAGCGGAATTGAAATTGCCCTTGGGCACCAAAGACTTTCACCGTTTCCAGCCCCGCTAAGCTCTCGATCAAATTAGCGTATTTTTGCGAGGCAAGGCGTGAGCCCTCTTCGATACTTTTGCGCAGCGGGCCCTGAATAAGAAATGCGTGCACGATCAGTAAGCCAATACCAATAATCGGCACCAGCACAATCGGCCCGCCAACGAGCCAGATCACCACTAAAAACAGCAGCGCAAAAGGCAAATCGATCAGAGAAGAGACCGTGGCAGAGGTGAAAAACTCGCGAATCGATTCAAACTCTTGCAAGTGACGGGCAAAGGCGCCGACCGATGGTGGCCGAGACTCCATGCGAATGCCCATCACTTTGGCAAACAGCTTTGAAGAGATCAGCACATCGGATTTTTTCCCCGCGACGTCGATAAAGTAACTGCGCAGCAGTTTGAGGATAAAGTCGAATACAAAAACCACCAAGATCCCCGAAGAGAGTACCCAAAGGGATTCAAAGGCGAGGTTAGGGACCACTTTGTCATAGACCAAGCGGGTAAACATTGGTGCGGCGATGGCAAAAATGTTGATCAATATCGAGGCGATAAAGACATCGCGATAGATAGCTTTAGAGGCAAATAGTGTACTCCAAAACCAGTGGCCATCACGGGTTTTCAATACTTCTGGCGAGCGTTCGTCATAACGAAACTGTTTTTTGACCAGAAAGTAGCGGCCAATGTATTGCTCGGCCAGTTCGCTGAGCGGCAAAGAGATCGGCATCATGTGCGAGTCGCTAGTGACGACCTCGGCTTCCTGGGTTTCTTTGTTGATGCTGACCAGCACACAGGCGTCGCCACCACGGAGGAGTAAAATCGCGGGAAGGACTAATTCAGGGATCGACTCGAAGTCTGTTCGGTTTTCGCGCGCAACAAGGCCCGCGCGCTCTGCAGAGCGCGGGAAAAGGAAAGGGGTAAGCTTTCCATCGGCCAATGGCAAACCGCTGATGAGAGCCTCTGGGGAGTTAGATAAACCGTAATAGCGGCTAACGTAGACCAGAGCATTTAATAAAGGATCTTGCATCCATCCAGACCTTACTAATTATTGTCGACGATGAAACCTTGGAAGGCTTCAATAAAGTGCTCAGACAAGAAGTCGAGCTGGGCTTGAGTTTCAACCCGCGACGCGATGGTCGTAATACCAAGGTTGTGCGCCGTCCGCGAGATTGACGTTAGGGTGTATTGCTGTTTCTCGTCGTCTAAGCCATGGGTGTAGAGATAATCAAGCTTAACGTAGGCAGGCCTAAACTCGTTGATGTATTCCAGCGAATGGAAGTGACGGCCGTAGTTGTCGACGCCAAACTCAGCCCCAGCCGAACGGATGGCATGGCAGACGAGAGCAGTATGGTGCTGGTGGTTGATAAAGCACGATTCTGGCAGTTCAAAATGCAGTTTATCGACCACTGCAGTATGCTTGGTTAGGGTCTGGTTTAGCCAACGAATAAAGCTTGGCTCAGTGATACTGCTGACGGTGAGGTTAATGGCTAAGGTATCGCTTATTTCCCCTGATTCGAGCTTTTCGATCATAGTCGCAATGACGTATTGGTCAAACACATGGCCTGCGTTGAGCTGTTCAAGGGCAAACAAGTATTGGTTCGCCGTGTAGCGCTCGCCGTCTTTTTCAATCGCCGAGAAAACTTCGCGATGATAAGGCGCCCCATGGCTGTTACACGCTTTCTGGAACTTGAACTCGACCCATTGGTTGCTGATCGCTTCTTCCACCAAGCTGCGCCATTGCTGCTTGCCGAGCAATACATGATGATGCTGGTCGGTGACCAGACCATAGGCTTTTTCTGGGTGCGCGTGGGCGGTCGAAAGGGCGTTATCGACCAAAGAAAGGATCTCGGTCGTATTCTTGCGGTTCTCGTTATATACCACGCCTAAGTAGGCTTGAGCTGGGGTGGTGCCCGTTGGATCTGGGCGAATATCTTGGGTATAGCTGATGATGCTTTCGGCCAACAATTGCAACTCACTCTGATCAAGATTTGGCAGAATGAAACCAAATTCGGCGGTGTTGATCCGTGCGATGGTTACGTCAGGCGCCGAGGTGGTGACTTTAAGATGGTCTGCAAGCTCTTTCACCAGAGCGTCTCCGGTTTCATAGCCTTCTTCATCGTAAGTTTCTTTAATAAAGCTGGCTTGTAAGATAGCGACTCCACCAATTGCTGAGTCGTTTAACCAGGTATTGAGTTGGCCAATAAAGAAAGAGCGGTTCCCCAGCTCTGAAACTGGGTCCATATAGGCCCGTTTACGCAGTTGCTCGGCTTCTTTGGCTTGGGCTTGGAAGCTTTTTTCTACTTGCGCTGACATGCTATTAATGCCATTGACCACCGCGATTAAGTCACGGGTTTTCGGTTTGGCCAGTGGCGAGCCGAACTGGTTTTTAGCGACTTCATCCATCTTTTGGATGATCAAGGTGAGTGGTTTGAGTGCGCTTCTCACTACTAAGGCAATGGCCGCAGTGCCGAATAAAAATATCCCAGTAAACGCTGTGAGTAAACGGGTGAGGGCGTTCCAAAGCTGGAAGTAGGCATCGCCAGGGTGGCTGATGATTTCGACTTCAGCCAGTTGTAACCAACCACTGGTTACTACGCGGCGGTCGTGAATGGTGCGAAATAATCCAAGGCTGGTAAACCAGTCGGGAACGTTCTGTTGTTTTATTGGGTAGGTGCGGACGATTTCTTTATCGTTGGCGAGGAAGGTCAGCCTTACCGCTGAGTATGAGCTACCATCAAACAGAGAATTAATAACCGACTCAACCGCGACCTCATCTTGGGACTCCAAGTAAGGCGCAAGGGCAAGCCCGACGGTATTGATGGTGTTATTGACCTCGGAGCGTTGCTGCTGCTCAAGGAAATTTCGGGTGGTGTTAAATTCAATTGCAAATACAGAAGCAATTAAAAGCAGAAATACGGCTAACATCCACGCGACGAGCTGTTTATATAATGTCATGGTGCTTACTCATCATAATTGATAATCGGTTTATTCAGTTTTAGCGTCTGTTCACGAGAGCGAAGATCATTCCAAAGGCTCAAGCGTGACGACTTGCCAGCAAGTTTGCCGCTGCCTTTTTCTTTCATCAGCCAAAGATTTTTACCGTTGAAACTGTAGATCGGTAACAGATCTTGGCGTCGAGACGCGGGTTTAATGTCATAAATTAGGTTGTCTAAAATCAATGGTTGGGCGCTTGGTTTTGCGTAGTACGCCAGTACCATGTGAAATTGATTTAATTCGATCGCCTTAACATAGATAAGGCGCAGTTTTTTGTCGGAGACGCCAAGCTCTAACAAAGAGAAATACTTGGCGATGGTGAAGTCTTCACAGTCTCCGCCAGCAGCGCCCAGAAATTCGAGCGGTGTTGCCCAGTAGTCTTTTTTACCCCATAGATCGATGTCATTGGTAAAATACAACTGGTTAAAGAACTGGTTAACGGCGTCAAGCTGTTCTTTCTCACTCATACCTCGATATTGGTCTAACACACCGCGCCAAGCGATTACGCGCTTCGCCGCGCGTTCGCCATAGGTAGTACGTACCGCTTCCACCCATTTTTGCTCTTGCTTGTTGAGTGCCAGTGAGGTACTGCTAAGCAAGATTAAGCCCAATAAGCTTAGCCACGCCTTCACAGCGCACCTCGTAGGGGGGGATGGACTCGCATCATTAACAGAGCCATCGTTACTCCCTAAGCGCCGTTTGTCGGGCTTTGGTGATCGGTTTTAACATGTAGTCTAAGATGGTTCTTTTGCCGGTAATGATATCCACCGATGCAGTCATACCCGGAATGATCGGCAGTTGGTCGGAGTGACCAAAGCGGTCTTCAACGGTTCTCACCCGTACTTGATAAAAGCTGTTCCCTTCTTCATCTTGAATGGTGTCGGCACTGATATGCTCCAATACGCCTTCAAGCCCACCATAACGGGTGAAGTCGTAGGCACTGAACTTGACCAAGGCCGGCAGACCCGGGCGTAAGAAGGCGATATCTTGCGGAGCAATTTTGGCTTCAACGAGTAAAGTGTCTTCGGTCGGCACGATTTCCACCAGATCCATACCCGGTTGGATCACCCCACCCACGGTATTGATGTAGAGCTTTTTGATGGTGCCCGTGACAGGAGACAGCACGACGGTTCGGTTGACACGGTCTTCAAGGCCAATGGTCGACTCGGTGAGCGCGGACAGTTTGTCTTGCGCTTGGTTGAGCTTTTCTTGTTGCTCAGAGCGAAATTTAAGTGCGATATCGATTCGGCTTAGTACCGCTTCACGGATCGCCGACGTCAACACGGGGACTTTGAGCTCGGTTGAGGTGAGCTCTCGGCGAGTGTCGTTCACTTGTCTTTGCAGTTTGAGCAGTTCAATTCTTGGCACCACCCCCTCTTCGGCAAGTGGTTTGGTGATATCGAGCTCTTTTTCGGCAAACTCATAGCTGCGTCTTAAGTTTCGTACTCGGGCTTTAATTTCAATTAAGTCTTGTTGCTTTTGCTTTACTTGTTGGTCTAACACCGAAAGCTGGTTACGTAGGTTATTAATATCGCTGCGGTATTCCGCCATTTGACGAATGACCAGTTTCGGAGCTCCTTCGCTAAGTTGGGCCGGAAACACCAATTTGTTGGACTCAAGTACCACGCTGTCGCGCCAATTTTGGTCTTTTTGGCTTTCGTCGACTTTAACGCTCGAGATGGAAGCCGTGAGCTGCAGCACGCTAGCGGTGAGGTTAATGACCTGTTGCTCACGCTCTCTAAAGTCCGAACGAAAACGGGTGTCGTCAATGAGCAGCAGTTGCTGGTCTTTTTCAACGTGTTGCCCTTCTCGGACGAGAATTTTTTTCACCAACCCCCCTTCGAGGTTTTGTACCACTTGCAATTGGGAGGAGGGGATCACTTTACCTTGGCCTACGGTGACTTTATCTATTTGGGCCCAACTCGCCCAGCCGATAGCAATGGCAAAAAATAGCACCATGACCCACAGTAGCACTCTCGCGCTGCTTGGGGTGTTCAGAAGTAGCGCGGCGGTTTTGTCATCAACGTAGTCGAGCTCATTATTCTTTAGCTTGTTTAAGCTCTTCTTGTCCATGCATGTCCCTTTCCATCAGTAACACTAATATGTCTAGTAAAACTCAATCATACTCCTGATTTTATTCGTAGTTAAACATGATGTTAAGTTATTCAGTTAATTATAGAGCACAGATATGAGAATGAATGGCAGTTAAGGCGGATGAAATGGGACATTGGGCGAAAAGTTGAGGAATGACTCTTGATTTGCATGCACTTTGTTACTAACTGAGCGCAGAAGGGAATTTACACAAATAGCACTTGAGTTCACTTTACGATCGGCGCAAAATCAGCGAAGACAATAAGGAGTATAAATGGAACTTTCAGATATTCGTCGTGAATACCTTAAAAGTGGTCTTCGTCGACGCGACTTAAAAGCTGATCCAATTGAACAGTTTAATCTTTGGCTTGAGCAAGCGGTTGAAGCAAAGCTGACCGACCCGACTGCGATGACAGTGGCAACGGTCGATGAAAATGGTATGCCGTTCCAGCGTATTGTTTTGCTCAAAAGTGTCGATAAAAATGGTTTCGTTTTTTATACCAACCTTGCCAGCCGTAAGGCGCAACAATTAGAAGACAACGCCAATATCAGTTTGCATTTCCCGTGGCACCCATTAGAGCGCCAAGTGCACATTACTGGGGTGGCAGAAAAACTCTCGCCGCTGGAAAACATGAAATATTTCAGCTCAAGACCAAAAGAGAGCCAAATTGCTGCTATCGCCAGTAAGCAAAGTAGCCGCATTTCAGCACGTAGCATGTTGATCGGCAAATATATGGAACTAAAAGAGCAGTTTGCCAACGGTGAGATTCCAGTGCCTAAATTCTGGGGCGGTTTTCGCGTGAGACCAGCCAGCATCGAATTCTGGCAAGGTGGCGAGCACCGTCTACACGACCGCTTCCTATACAGCGACCACGAAGGCAAGTGGGACATCGACCGCCTAGCCCCATAGCCAATACCCACAAATAAAGCGCCTTTCTTGGCGCTTTTTCCTTTTCTTCTCTTCTTTTTTCTCTTTTACTTAGCCCTTAGCCCTTAGCCCTTAGCCCTTAGCCCTTAGCCCTTAGCCCTTATTTAGTCGTCGTCAACACCACCGATATCTGCGTTCTAAGCAAGCTTTCTGGGATCACCGAGCCATATCCTGCGTCGAGCGCCAGTTCAATTAACTCATTTTTGCTATTGGCATCGAACTTGGTGCGTAATCTGGCCACGTGTCCTTCTACGGTTTTTACAGAAATGCCCATCGCACCGGCGATAAACTGTGGTTTTTTGCCGTACAGTAGCAAAAACAGCACCTGAGATTCACGTTGATTGAGTTTGGCAGGCGCGTGGCTTAAATTGGAACCAAACACATGCCGCGATTGGCTTAATCCTGTGGCGCGGCAGATCCAATGGCCCACTTCTAGAATGGCCGTGTCTTCGAGCTCTTGGCCATAAAAAATAGTACCTTGGACTTCTCCCTGACTGTCGAGCCAAGGTTTTTTGGTGAACACATGCGCGCGCCATTGCCCATCGGGGTAGGGGTGAATATCCAGTATGCGCAGGGTCTGCTTACTGGCCATCACCAGTTTATCTTGGCGCTGAAAGTCCCCCGCGCACTCCGTGGTTGGGCTCGGCATTTCAAAGTCGGTACGGCCAATACAGTCATCATGGTGCTTTACACCAATGAGCTCGCCATAGGCTTGGTTTGCGTACACAAAAACAGAATCTTTGTCTTTACAGCCCCAGCATCCAGGCAGTTGGTCAAACAAAGATTCAAGGGTTGAATTGAGCGGCATCGTCGATTTTTAAAGGGGTTACGAGTGATAGCTGATGATACCAGTCTCATAATCGAGATAACAATAGCAAATGCGATTATTATCAGTAGTCATCGATGGCTTGCGGATTTTCTCACCAGCTGCCCTTATTAACTCTCGTCAATGGCAACGGCGAGAGCGAGTTCAATCATATTATGAAAGCTGGTTTGACGCTCCTCTGGGCTCATTTCGCCGCCGTGCACCATGTGATCCGATACGGTTAACAGGCTTAACGCTTGAACTCGGTTTTGCGCCGCAATGGTAAATAAGGCCGCCGATTCCATGTCTAACGCCAGAATATTCATTTTTTGCAGCGCTGGCAGTAAAGCATCTGGGTCTTCATAGAAAAAGTCATTGGTAAAAATATTGCCGTATTTAATGGACAACTGCTTGTGCTGGGAAAGCTGCCAGCTTTTTCTCAGCAGCTCAAAATCGGGCACGGCGGCGTAGTCATAACCGGCAAACCGAGCTCGGTTCATGGCGTTACCGGTACTGGCTCCCGTGGCAATGATGATGTCTTTAAGCTCTATCTCATCAGCCACCGCGCCGCAACTGCCCACTCGCAGCAGTTTCTTTACCCCGTATTCATGAATAAGCTCATTGGTATAGATGGCGATTGACGGCGTGCCCATGCCGTGGGCCATAACTGAAATACGTTTACCTTGGTACTCACCGGTAAATCCCAGCATATTTCGCACCTCGGTGACCTGTTCTACCTTAGTCAGGTAGTGCTCGGCAATAAATTGTGCTCTGAGTGGATCGCCGAGCATGAGCACAGTGTCGGCAAAATCACCCGGCTTGGCGTTGATATGTGGAGTCATGGCTTCCTCTTGGCTTGTTAGGTCTATTAGGTTACGGTAATAAACCACGCGTCAAGGTGACAGGACATTTGTCCCGTTAGATTAACCCGAGTCGCAAACAGGAGTATTTGTGTCGATTCATCAACTTTCAAACCAAGGGTTCGAGCTTTTTTTGCAAACTTTGCAAGATCATAATTTGCAAACCAAAGTCATCGAAGAGGGCCAGTATATTTTAAAGCAGGGCCAAACCATTACCGAACTCTATTGGGTAGAGCTTGGCGAGTTTGGTTTGGAATATTCGGCGCCCAACGGTCGAACCTATAGTTTGGGGCTCAACTTAGTCGACAAACATCTGTTTGGTGAAGATGAGTTTCTTACCGAAAGCTTGTGTCAGTTTAGTGTCTGCGCGTACGCCACGGTCGAGGTAAAAGTGATCCCGGTGGCTTTGATGACCGAGCTGCTCAAGCAGCATCCGAGTGTCGCGGTGTGGTTAAGCTGCTATTTATCTCGCCGCTATCAAAATGGTATGTACGATGCGATGAACCGCTTTCTTTATCCTCTGATGTACAACGTTGCCTTAGATGTTTATGAGCGTTACTTAGGCTTAAAGCCCGAAGTGAGTTTTGACCAGGTCTATAAAGAAGCGGCGCGGTTTGGTTGCTCCGAACGGGTCTATCGTCGCGTAGTGAATCAATTGATAGATAAAGGCCTATTAAGCCGAGATGGTGCCGTGCTCAGTATGGTCGATGTGGAAACAATGAAGCAGTTTATTGATAGTAATGAATAAACTCATGGGAAAAGAAAGGAAAGGCCATGGACAGTGGGGGGAGTGCGTCCACAGCCTTATTTTTTTTACTGGCTTAACGGGCAATCATCGCGGCTTTGCAAGTTGAGGTAGATGATGTCACCTAAATCTGGTGTAAAGGTTTTCGCTTTGAGTTGTTGGGTGGTTTTAAGGAACCCATACAACACTTTGGCATCGGAATACCCGGTGATGATGGCGTTTAATTTCGGCTAGCCATCCCCGCCCGAAGCTCAATAACCTTATGAAAAGCCGTGGCTTGTCGATAGGACATATGTCCGAAACCCATGACCGAGCAAACAGAATTGGCGAAAAGGGGTAATTTGGTGGGCATTGGGAAGTGGAGTAGGAGAAAACACAAATAACAGGCAAAAAAAAGCCAGCTTGAGGGAGCTGGCAAACACAAGATACATCTTGTCGACGTGTAGAAGAGGGTCGATGTTCACTTCAGGGTCTAAGTGAACTTACCCAAAGAGTTTGCGTATTGTTGACCGCCAACTCTATGGAATCTAAAGTAATTCATCTCATGAATAAGAAAAAGGGGGGAAATCCCCCTGTTACTGCTTAGTTGCTCATTAAGGCTTCAATTTCGCTGCAGATGTCGGCAAGATCATGTGATTCACCCCCTCTAGCAGGGCTTCAATCAGGAGCATGAGCGCCTTAGGTTGGTATTTTCTCTGTTTATAAACTAAATACGCTTGGCGATCGCTGCGGTGATAATGAGGAAACAGTCGCACCAAGTTCATCTCTTGGGAAACATGGCGAAACGGTAATGAAGCAATGCCAAGGCCGCTTTCGACCGCACGTACTACGGCGCGAATGTCATTGACCACCAATTTGGGCGTGATCGTTAATGTTTCTACTAAGTGTTTGTCTTGGTAAATCGGCACTTCACGGATCTGATCAACACATATCCAATCGAGCTGTGCCATGTCACTCGCCGTTTCAATGTTATCGTGCTGCGCCAAAAACTCTGGGCTGGCAAAAAAACCATGGCGAGCAGTAAAGAGTGGTCTAGCAACCATGTCTTGCACCGGCGACACATCGAAGGTGATCAGTAGATCTCGGTCGGTTTGTGGGATCACTTGTTGCTGGCTTAAGATCAGGTCGAAGCGAACTTTTGGGTGATTAGCGAGAAAGGTCTCAATCACATGGCCGACAAAGCTTTGATAAAAGTTGTGGGGCAAAGCCAGTTTAAAATGTCCCTGCACTTCATTAGCTTGGCTGAGTAAATCCGCCACTGCGATTTCGACCTGTTCCATACCACTGCTGAGCATTTCAAATGCTTGCTGACCACTTTGGGTAGCCACTAGCTCTCGGCCGTGTTTTTCCAGTAAGCGAATATTGAGCCGCTCTTCTAGGCCAGACAATCGACGTGACATGGTCGAAATGGGCAGGTTAAGTTTACCCGCCGCTGCCATCAGCGAGCCATGTTCGACGACAGCGCAGAATAAATACAGATCATCAATATTTCCATATATGGAACTCATACTTCTACCATTGGCTATTTTTCTCAATATTGGATAGTTATAAGCTATCATCACTCAAAAGCAAAATATAAAAGTTCGTGAGGAGATTGAGATATGAGTAGAAAACAATTTTGGTTAACGAGCCTATTAAGCTCTCTTACGATGGGGCTCATGATGTCGGGCATTATTTCCGGCAGTAAAATGGGCTTTGGCCCTGAGTGGCCAGCGGTGTGGTTTCACAGTTTTTTAGTCGCTTGGCCATGTGCCCTGACGCTTAACTTAACCGTGTTGCCGCAGGTGAGAAAACTGGCCGCTTGGCTTTGCGCACCGAAAGAAGACCTCTCTACGTCCGAATTAACGGAACAATGATCAAGGCGAAAGTAAGTGAACTCAAACTGAATGAACGGCTCACGCTGAGTTAAAAGTCAGCCATGTAATCTAGGCTCCAACTTAACCCGATAAGGAAATGGAGCACAAGATGAGCCCAATCAGCATTGTTATTATTACTTTAAATGAAGAAAAACGTATTGGCCGCTTGCTAGGCGATCTCAGCCGCCAAAGTGGCCGTGATTTTGAAGTGATCGTGGTCGACTCAAACAGCGAAGATAACACCTGTGAAATCGCCCAGAGTTATGCTGAGCGCTTGCCTGCATTACGTGTACATAAAATGGATCAACGCGGTGTAAGCCTAGGACGTAACACAGGCGCCGCATTGGCAACGCATGAGCGGTTACTGTTTCTCGATGCTGATGTGAGGCTAAGCGGTGATTTTTTGGCTCGCGCCGACAGCCAACTTGCCGAGCGCAAACTTGAGGTTGCCGGGGTCTATATGGGCGCCAAGCAACTGCCGATGCTGCATAAGCTCGGTTATGGAGCATTTAACCTGGGCTTGTTGACTACCTCGTTCTTTTTCCCCACTGCTGTGGGAGCCTGCATTTTTTCTACCAAGCGTTTGCATCAAGAGATAGGTGGTTTTGATGAAAACATCACTTTGTGTGAAGACTGCGACTATGTGAAACGCGCTAGCCAAACGTGGCGTTTTCGCATGTTGCCACTGCGCTTTGAATTTGACCCTCGCCGCCTAGACCAAGATGGATTCTTCAAGATGGGTTTTACCTATTTAAGAGCCAATATTCGACGCTTTTTTCTAGGTGAAATGCGCAATAACGAAATGAACTATCAGTTCGGCCACTACTCTGAGCAGCAATAACGGCGATCGGGTGACAGGATGTTTTCACTGTTAAGCTTGTTTTTCGGCGCGCTGCTCGATGCGCTGATTGGGCCTAATCTCTTTGTGCCGGGCGAACCGTTTCTTATCGCGGCGGGCTACCAGCTGCATCAAGGCGTGCTGTCGGGCGTGGTGGCGGTGCTTGCTGGTGGGTGGCTTGGCGATCAAGCCAGTTATTTCATTGGTCGTCGGCACGGCGGAGCACTGCAAAGAAAACTGGTACGCTGGCAGCCTAAAACGCGCCGCGCTGTGGCAAGGTGCAAGCTGATGATGCAACGTAAAGGTAAGTTTGTGCTGGTGTTTGCGCGCTTGCTCGGGCCAGTTGCTTGGGTGGTGCCGTTTATTGCTGGGGTTGGAAAAACGCCATGGCGGCGCTTTAGTTTGTATGCCTCATTAGGTTTGTTGCTAGGTGTGGGGCAGTTTGTATTGTGGGGATACATGCTGGCTTATGGCATGGATAACTTACCTTGGTTGAATAGCGCTCGCCTATTTCTTTTTGAACACAAATATCTGTTACTCGGGTTATTGGCTTGTTGCGTGTTTGTTTATGTTGGGCGGCAGCGACATTGGTCGAAGTTAGGGCTTAAGTCCTTGAGTGTGTTTTTACTTTCTATGGGGGCAGTCAACTATAGTCACTTTTTTTGGTTAAGCGATGATGCCAGCAATGTATCGCCCTCAGCATTGGAGACCAGCACAACTGACCAAGCCGAATATCAAGCTCGTCCAGGCCGCTCTGGGTATTTTAAAAGCCAAGCGGTTAACGTCGTCTATTTGGGGCCATCTCCCTCAGGGCTAATGGATGAGCTGGGTTGGATTGAAAATCGCACTTTTTCACGCTACGACATCGAGATAGGCGATTATCTGGCGCTGATACGTAACAGTACGCCACCAGTTTCCGATTTATACTGGCAAGGCGAGCCGCAGCACTTGGCTTTTCAGCTGCCGGGAACGCTGAAAAAGCGCAGCCATATTCGCTGGTGGTATTCGGGGCTAGAGCCTGTCAGCGGGCTCCCCAAATGGGTTGGGGCTATCAGTTATGACAATGGCTTTAAGATAACTGCTTACGCAGGGATTATTACTATTTTACACAGTATCGACCCGAATGTTGATGCGATGCGAGATGCGCTGTCGCTTCAAATTAAAAGTCTCAATGGTAAGTGGGCGCCAACTTTGCTCGCGTTAACGTCGCCAAATACCTTAAGCAGCCAGCGAGATTATTATACCGATGGGCGCGTACTGGTGGTGCGTGACCCCAATTTTTGATGGTAAAGAAGCGTAAACAAAAAAGCCTCGCATTATCTGCGAGGCTTATCGTAGCAGGCTGAGCGGTTAGGCTAGCGATTGAGCTCTCTGATCACACGGAAACCCACGTAGTTGGCTGTCATGTTTGGTGATACCGATAAGCTTTCGTGCGCCGCGGCCTTGGCTGGAGCAAAGCTCCACGCGCCACCTTTCACAATACCTTGGCTTGAGTCTGTCCACTCCCATACGTTACCGACCATATCGTAAAGGCCATATTGGTTGGCAGGGAACGATTTAACCGGAGAGGTGCTGTTGTTTGACCAAGGGGTACCACTCCAACCGGTATTGGCTTGGCCCGTGCCAAAGCTGCTTCCCCACCAAAATGCCGATTTACTGCCCGCGCGAGCGGCAATTTCCCACTCTGCAGCGCTTGGTAAGCGGTATTGGTGGCCAGTTTGCTTAGATAGCCACTTAGCGTAGGCAAGGGCATCATTGCGGCTTAAACAAACCGCTGGGTAGTCGTTATTCTGTTTAAAGCCTGGGTTGCGCCAATAGCTGTCTTTTACTGGCACGACAATGGCGTTATCAATCGTAGAGCAGAGCTTTTTCAGCTCCGCATCCGATTGATAACCGGTTTGATTTACAAAGGTTGAGAATTGATCCACTGTGATCGGCGTGGCCGCAATTGCGAAAGCATGATCAAGGTTGATCTGCTGCGAACCATTTTCTCCGATCAAGTATTCGCCTTCGGTGATCACCACCATTTTGGGCGCTTTAGTGCCAGACTTCAGCTGGTCGGCAAAGGCTTCACCCGCTTGAGGTAAGTTTTGCTTCTCTCGTAGTACTGCGCGCAAAGTATGATCGCCACGTACGCTTAATTCTTGATGGAAAGAGCGATAGCCTTCTTTCTCTACCGTGATCATGTGTGCGCCAGTCGGCAGCATGATGTCGACAGGGGTACTGCCGTAGTTAACGCCATCGATCATCACTTTGTCTTGGTGCTGATTGGAACGAACCGTGAGGTTGACCCAGCGTACTTCTTGCTGCTGTTTCTCTTGTAGGCTCAAATCACTTTGTTCGAAACAATAACCCGAGTCGATGTTGAGCAGTTTACAGGCGGCGTTTTTGGCCGGACGCGCTTCGAGCGCGACTTGCAATACGGTTTTAAACCTTCCGCCATCGTAGAAACCCGCATCTTTCACTTTGTGGTTGAGCACATGGATATTAAGAGTGGTATTGGCGATATGCTGTTTTATCACCTTAGCTTCGGTGGTGCTAGCCAGCAACTCGGATTGGAACTGGTTAACCGCTTTCTGTAGGCCAAGATTTTTAGTCTGTTCACCACACTGGGCCAGAGTCATGTCTTGAGCGCATCGGTTGGTAAATTGTACCGTACGGTCGTCTTGCTGGCGTAACTCAGCTTGTAGGCGTACTGCGCGGGCACGCAGATGGTTTTGGCTTAGCTCGTTAAGCTGGGCTTTAAGCTTAGTGGATTGCGCTTGCTCGCCAGCCAGTTTGGCTTGCTGCTCTTGCAGTAGCTGCTCTTTTTCGAGGCGAAATTGCTGGTTGTGTTTTACTTCAGCCCAAGCGTCTTGATAGGCCTGCTGAGTCGCGGCGATATCTAAGTCTGGGTTGTCTAGCATTAATGAGTACTGGCGGTCGAGAGCCTGCTTTGCTTTACGCCTTCTGTTGTCGAGTTGGTTAGACTGTGTCTCTAACTTAACTAGGTCTTGGCGTAGCTGACGAACGCTCAATTGCGTGTCTTGCACTTGAGCCGCAGCGGTAGAGATCTCGGAATGTTTGGTTGATATTGCTTTCTCAATGCTGGCAACATCTTCACCACTCGCCAGAGCAGAAGCGCTGAATAAAGCCGGAGAAAGAGCCAACAAAAGTGCAGGTAAACCTTGTCGCATTGCAGTACTACTATCTTGATAATGAAGTCAATTTAACCATCTTATACTAAAACGCCATTTTGTGTGCAGTCTTCGTATCGCGACTGGACAACAAAATGGCGTTTAAAGGTCATCTTTGTGAAATGTGACCAATTATTTAGCAATAAATTGTGAATGACTTAGTGATTAGCCATGTTTTTGTGGGCGTAATTTCACCCACACCGTGTCATTGCCATTGATGGTGATCACGCGGTTATAGGTTTCAAAGCCTTCTTTTGACACGGTTACTTGATGGCGGCCAGCTGGCAATACGATTTCAACCGGAGTGCTACCGTACTTAACGCCATTAATGGTGACATTGTCGTTGTATTGATCAGAGCGAACGGTCACATTGGCCCATTGCTTATCATTTTTGTTGGTCTTCGCTCTCGCTTTGCCGTTGGTTAGACAGTAACGCGCTTCCACATTAAGTAGCTTACACGCCGCGACCGCATCAGGTTTGGCTTGCAGCTGAGCTTGCATTTGAGTGAAGTAGCTGTTGGTGCCCGAGAAGCCACTTTTTACAATTTGGCTCTCTTGTACGTGAATGTTCAGCTGTACCCCTTGGAGGTTTTGCTTCACCACGGTAGATTCGGTTAACTTAGACAGTAAACGATTTTTAAAGGTTTTCACCGCTTTTTGCTTGGTTAAGTATTTACCTTGGTTAGCACACTCGCCCAGCGTCATAGTGGTAGAACAAGTGGTCTTATAGCTGGTCTCTAGAACCGCCCCTTCACGTAGCTCCGTTGAAAGGCGCTTTACACGCGCTTCGATTTTTGCTTCTTGCAGGTTTTGTTGCTCGGTGGTTAAGCGGGCTTTTTTCTGCTTAAGCTGCGAAAGCTGCATTTCGTTTTCACTTACCAATTGCTGGTTTTCGAGTTGCGCTTTTTGGTTTGCTTTTACGGCCTTCCACGACTCTTGATACTGTTTTTGAAAGCTGGTTAAGTCGATATCTGGCTCTTCGGCTAAGCGGTTGTATTGCTTATCCAGTGCTGTTTTGGCACGGTTACGCTTAGTCGCAAGCTCGCTGTTCTCTTTTTTGAGGTTCTGTTGCTGTTGCTGCAGGCGATTTAATTGTGAGACTTGAGTTGAGTAGTCTTGCTCAATGGTCGCAATTTCATCGTATTTTTGTGAAATCTTTTCGTTGATAGCCGTAACAGGGTCGACCTGCTGTAATTCCTCTGCCTGCGTGGTGGCAGATATCCAGAAAGGGGTTAGCGCAAGCAAAAGCGCTGGGATTCGATGTTTGATCATAATTCCCTGCATTATAATTGTTAAACCAAGGCTTCCATTCCTAAGTTGGGGAGAAAGCATAAAATCGAATAATAGTGACGATTCCGTTCATTATCTATTACTGTATCCGCTTTGTAACAGCTTTTTTCTAAAATTTCAGCAATGTACATTCAAAATTGTTGAGCCGATTAGAAAATGCGCTGAGAAGATACAGTGGTTTGCGCAATTAGTTGCGCTTGATCTTGGCTTTTTTGTCAATACAAATCATCACTTCAATTATTGAGCAAGCAATCACCGTAGTTTATGTGCACTTGATCATTGTTCCGAGCCATCGATAACTGGCAACTTGACTTTGACTCTCAGAAAAGAGCAGGGGTAACATAGGGCTATCTCAATATCGATAGGCGGCCATTATGACCGATCTCAAGCCTGAACTTTCCTCTGCTATGGCAACTCTTTCTCAACCAGCGCCAGATTTATCCGATCCCAAACCCGCCGAAGTGATGACGCTATCAAGTGAGATGAATATCCATGCCCATGACTATACTCAAATTGTGATTGGGTTGAGTGGTCAAGCAGAATTTGACGTTTCGGGCGTCGGTAACTTTATCGGCCCGGGGCAGGGCTGCGTGGTGACGGCATCAACAGAGCATGCGTTTGGTGGGGTGGGCCGCAGTGATATTTTGGTGCTCAACATGCCCAGCGCGCAGCAAGATGATCCATTAATCTACGCAAAGCTAAATGAGCTCGGTAGAAAAGATATCTACTTTCAGCTTGATAACCAAATTCAACAGCTAATCAAACTGTTAGTGGTTGAGATGTACGCGAGCCCCGAGGATTTGCTACTGAGTCGAGCTTGCAATGATACGATTATCGCCTTGTTGCACCGCCACCTTAAGTCTTACCATTCTCTGCAACGAGAAAGCCGGTTGGATATGGAAGCGGTAGACCGATACATCGAACAACACTTAGGGCAAAAGATCAGCGTGGCGCAATTGGCGGCGAGTGTCTATTTGGGAGAAAGCCAATTTCATATGCTGTTCAAAGAGCAAACCAGTGTGACGCCCCATCAGTATGTGCTGGCTAAACGGATCAATAGCGCCAAGTCATTAATCGAAGCGGGGAGCTTGAGCTTAGGTCATATCGCCGAACTGTGCGGTTTTTCCGGTCAAAGCGCGTTTACTCACGCCTTTTCCCGCCTGCAAGGGATCTCTCCTTCTCAATACAAAAAGCGATTTAGCGTTAAATAAGTTACATTTTGTCGCGTTCAAATTAAGAAAAATCGCGTGATCATGTTTTATTTTTGTTAAATATCCGACTTTTTATCAAAAAACACGGAGTTTTTGACAAGTATCTCTCTCAGCCTCAAAATACACTGCTAGCCATTGAGGAAGAACTCGGCATTTTGTTCGGGTCTTGAGATTGAGGAAAACGCATGTTTACAGCAACAGATGTGTTGAAGCCGGAGTTTATTGAGCAGCCGCTTGATACGCTTTGGTCGTTGATCTCACCATTGTATATGGTGGATGAAACCCAATGGCTACAGCAACTTATTCCATTAGCGACGCCGACTGAGGCAGAAAAGCGAACCACGAAGCAAAAGACCACCGCGTTAATTGAAGCGATACGCGCAGACAAAACCTCCATTCAAATGATTGATGCGCTGCTGTTGGAATATAGCCTCGACACTCAGGAAGGGATCTTGTTGATGTGCCTTGCTGAAGCGTTGATGCGTATTCCTGACGCCGCCACCGCCGATGCGCTTATTCGCGACAAACTGAGTGTCGCAGATTGGAAGTCTCATCTTAAAAACTCCGACTCGGTGTTTGTTAACGCATCAACCTGGGGCTTAATGCTAACGGGTAAAGTGGTGGGACTTAAAGATGGCGATAGCAAGAGCCCGACCCAAGCCATTAATGGTTTGGTGAACAAGCTTTCCGAGCCGGTGATCCGCAATGCCATGCATCAAGCGATGAAGATCATGGGCCATCAGTTTGTGCTTGGTCGCAGCATCGCCGAAGCGCAAAAAAATGGCGCTAAAATGCGCAGCAAAGGGTTTACCTACTCTTACGACATGCTCGGTGAAGCGGCGCTTACCGAAGCCGATGCTAACAAGTACTTTAAAGATTACGTGATGGCGGTGGAAGCGGTGGGTCGTGAGAGCCATGGAGCAGGTCCAGCGCCATCGGTATCGATTAAGCTCTCTGCCCTTCACCCGCGTTATGAAGTGGCCAATGAGCAGCGAGTGATGGGTGAAATGTACACCAATCTGCTTGATCTTATTAGGCGTGCGCGGGAACTGGATGTACCGCTGACCATTGATGCGGAAGAGTCAGACCGTCTTGAGTTGTCGCTCAAGTTATTTAAAAAGCTGTATCTCAGCGAAGAGGTGCAAGGTTGGGGCAAACTCGGCATTGTGGTACAAACTTATGCCAAACGTGCGCTACCCGTGCTGACTTGGTTGGCGGGTCTGGCGAAAAAGCAAGGCGACCCTATTCTACTGCGTTTGGTTAAAGGCGCCTATTGGGATAGTGAAGTAAAATGGTCTCAGCAAGCGGGCTATGATAACTACCCCGTCTATACTCGCAAAGAAGCGACCGATGTGGCTTATTTAGCGTGTGCGCGCTTCCTATTGAGTCCACAAGTGCAAGGCCATATTTTCCCACAGTTTGCCAGTCATAACGCCCATACCGTCAGCGCGGTTGCCGTGATGGCGACCCACGCCGATTACGAATTTCAGCGCTTACATGGTATGGGAGACTCGCTTTATAACCACGCCATGGAAGCCTACCAGCAGCCCGTGCGTATATACGCGCCAGTCGGCAGCCACAAAGATCTGTTGCCTTACTTAGTACGTCGGTTATTAGAAAACGGTGCCAACAGTTCGTTCGTCCATCGCTTGGTGGATGCGCGCTGTCCAGTAGAAAGCTTAACCCATCACCCGGTGGATGCCTTATTGGCCTTTGATACATTACATAACACCAAGATCCCACTGCCACCGGCTATTTTCCCTGAGCGCAAAAACGCCATTGGCGTCAACATTGACGTGGAAAGTGAAGCGGCACCATTTGCCCAGCAGGTTGAGTCTTGGTTGCTGCATCAATGGCAGGCGGCTCCCATCATTAATGGTGTCAGTCATTACGAAAGCATGATCAAGGCGGATCATAACGTGATCGATGTCAGTGCGCCGTATGATCGTCGTATCGAAGTCGGAAAAGTCGCGATGGCAAACCTTGATCATGTTTCCGAAGCGATAGCGACGGCAGAGCAAAATGTCGCGGGTTGGCAAGCATTGAGTATCAAGCAGCGCGGTGAATACTTGCTTTCGCTTGCCGATGTATTAGAGAGACACCTTGCCGAGCTGGTGGCGCTTTGTCACCTTGAAGCGGGCAAAACCATTCACGATAGTATTGATGAGGTGCGAGAAGCGGTCGATTTTTGTCGTTACTACGCGCATCAAGCGGGTGAGCTTGGGCCGCAATCGGTGGCTGGCTTTGACGGGGTGACTCTTCAGGTGCGCCGTCAAGGACGCGGGGTATTTGTGTGCATTAGCCCGTGGAACTTCCCGCTGGCGATCTTCTTAGGTCAAATCAGTGCAGCGCTGGTGGCGGGAAATACCGTGGTGGCAAAACCCGCTGAGCAAACCAGTTTAATGGCTGCTCGCGCGGTGGAAATGATGCTCGAAGCGGGCTTCCCTGCGGGGGTTATTTCTTTGCTGCCGGGTGTTGGCGCCCAAATTGGTCGCGCGTTGACCGTTCACCCTGCGATTGCGGGTGTGGTGTTTACCGGTTCGACCGAGACGGCGCAGCGGATCAATACCACGTTGGCCGGTCGCGATGCGATGCCAGTGCCGTTTATTGCCGAAACGGGCGGACAAAACGCCATGATCGTTGACAGTACCGCGCTGCCAGAGCAGGTGGTGCGCGATGTGATCCGCTCAGCGTTCGCCTCCGCAGGTCAGCGCTGCTCAGCGCTGCGAGTCTTGTACGTACAAGAAGACATTGCCGACCGGATCATCCACTTGATCCAAGGGGCGATGGCCCAACTTGATGTCGGACTGCCTTATTTGCACAAAACCGATGTCGGGCCTGTGATTGATGAGCGCGCCAAACATGGGTTGTTGGCCCACATTGATGAGATGATCAATAGCCAAAAACTGCTCGCGCAAACCCCTCTGCCTGATGTGTGTCAAAACGGCGATTTTGTGGCACCGAGCGCCTTTGAAATCGACAGCATTTCAGTGCTTAACAAAGAACATTTTGGCCCTATTTTGCATGTTGTTCGCTTTAAAGCCAACGAGCTCGATAAGGTGGTCGAACAGATCAACCAAACCGGGTTTGGCTTAACCATGGGCATTCATAGCCGCAACGAAACCACCTATCGCTGGATTGAAAAGCACGCTCGAGTGGGTAACTGCTATATCAACCGTGACCAAGTTGGCGCTGTTGTTGGCGTGCAGCCTTTCGGCGGACAAGGGCTGTCGGGCACAGGGCCTAAAGCCGGCGGTCCACACTATTTATTCCGTTTCACTCAAGCGATTTATGCATAAGGAGAACAATATGGTTCATCAAGTCACGTGTTTTTCTGATGCGTATTGCGCGTGGGAGAGTTGGAATTTAACCCGTTATCAGCAACGCAGCGATGCGGTCATGGCGCTCAAAAATGAGCTTGAGCATTACGACGCCTCGCTTGCCAAGGTGATAACGTTTCATTTAGAGCAAGGCGAAGCATGGCTTTCAACTTGCCATTTAATGCCAGGTCCAACTGGCGAAACCAATGAACTTTATACCGCAGGACGTGGTGTGGGTTTATTGATCCAAGACCAAACCGGCCTTGCGGGTCAGCAAGCGCTAATCGCGCAGCTAACGTGCGCTTTATTGGCTGGAAATAGCGTTGTGGTATGCAGCGATGACGAACCGTTTAGCCACTGGCTAAACAGCGCGATATCTGCTGCGGCCCTGCCGATGAATTTGGTTCAACAACTACCTGCTGACGCCGCGCAAGGCCTTTTGGAGTGCGATGTCAGAGTGGTGGGGTATGTGGGCACAGAAACCGCAACCATTGAATTGAACCGTGCATTATCGCAGCGAAACGGCGCCATTGTGTCTTTCATCAGTGAAACCGATTGCGAGGCGCTCCCTACCGCCTTAGATCCTTCACTAGCCTTGCGCTTCGTTACCGAACGAACGCGCACCATTAATATAACGGCAGTCGGCGGTAACGCGACCTTACTTGAACTAGGAAGCGACGGCCACTGACGACTTTCCACTTCGCTCCCTCAGGATGAGGGAGCGCAGGGAAGCACGACTATAATTGAGGAGATATCCCTATGATCGAGAATAGCTTTGCTATTACCGGTACTTTTATTGCCTACCTAATTGGTATGCTTGCCATCGGTGTGATTGCGTATAAACGCACATCTAGCTCGAGTGACTATTTTTTGGGTGGCCGTTCACTTGGCCCTTGGCCTGCGGCGCTGTCGGCGGGCGCGTCAGACATGAGTGGCTGGCTGCTACTGGGTTTGCCTGGTTACGCTTACGCGGCGGGTATTGAAGCGTTCTGGCTGGCTGGTGGCCTGCTATTGGGGACTTGGGCGAACTGGTACATCAATGCCAAGCGCCTGCGTACTTACAGCATCACCACGGAGTCGTTGACCTTACCTGAGTTCTTGTCGCGTCGTTTTCAAGATAACTCTAAGCTGATCCAAACAATTTCAGCCTTCTTTATCCTTTTATTCTTCCTCTTTTACACCAGTTCAGGCTTGGTGGCTGGCGGAAAATTGTTTGAAACGGTATTTGGCCTAGATTACAGCATTGCTGTGGTTGTCGGCACGGTGTGTGTGGTTTCTTACACCCTGTTTGGTGGTTTCCTTGCGGTATCTTGGACCGATTTAGTCCAAGGCCTACTGATGGCGGCGGCGCTATTGATCGTGCCACTCGCTGCAATGGATGGCAGTTTTGGTAAATTGTCTTCCGATTTGGCTGCGATTAACCCAGAACTATTAACGCTATGGAACAACTCCAAAGGCGAACCATTAACCGCGATTGCGATCATTTCTTTAGCAGCGTGGGGCCTTGGGTACTTTGGTCAGCCACATATCTTGGCGCGTTTTAAAGCGTCACGTAGCAATAAAGACCTAAATACCGCGCGCCGCATTGCGGTGGTTTGGACGGGTATCTCTATGTTTGGTGCAATGCTGGTTGGTTTAGTGGGGCTGATTTATACCACCAAAACCGGCGGTCAGATTGCCGATGGTGAGAAAATTTTCATGCTGCTGGTGAACGCCATGTTCCACCCGGTAATGGCGGGTATTCTACTCGCGGCCATTTTGGCAGCGATCATGAGTACTGCAGATAGCCAATTGTTGGTTTCCTCTTCAGCGCTGGCAGAAGATTTCTACAAGCAAGTATTCAACAAAGACGCCAGCACTCAGCAAGTGGTAATGGTTGGCCGCGTTGCAGTGATCGGTTTGTCGCTGATTGCTCTGCTTCTCGCCATGAACCCAGATAGCTCAGTGCTTGGTCTGGTGTCGTACGCGTGGGCTGGATTTGGCGCGGCATTTGGCCCGGCAGTGGTACTAAGCCTATTCTGGGCTCGCATGAACCGCAACGGTGCGCTCGCGGGTATTTTGGTTGGTGGCATCACGATTGTGGTCTGGAAACAGCTGTCAGGCGGTTGGTTCGACGTGTATGAAATTGTCCCGGGGATCATTTTCTCGACTATCGCCATTATCGGCGTCAGCCTTGCAACGGGTGAACCTAGTGAAGAAGTGAAAGCGCAACACGCTAAGTTTGAAAAACAGTTGGTTGAGCTTGATTAATTAGCAACAGTAGTGAATTAAAAAGCGGCTTCGGCCGCTTTTTTTGTCGCTAGCGATCACAGCGTGATGGCTTGATAAGCTTTGAGGATAGGCTCAATATCAACCGGATTACTGCGCCGCCCTCTTTGATAGTGAGCGAGAGTCTTAGCTAAGTAGTTACGGGCTATTTTGGCCTGCTCTGGTGTCGTGCTTTGCCAGAGCTGCTCGCCAACTAGGCTAACGTTAGCAAGCGGTGCGTTGGTTGGGGTGACCAGCATGACTTCGTAACAACGTTGATTCTCTTCGACCAGACATTCGTGCTTTAGCTTAAAGTTAAGCTGGTTGAGTTTTTGTCTTAAGGTGAACTGATGGTGGACAGGGCAGAGCAAAAAATCCACATCGGCATTGGGGTGGTTGGCCGAGACCGTTGCCACTATCTCTGTCATCAGATCGCCGCCCACTCCGGCAATGATCACCAACTGTTTACCAGCTTTATCGCCAAGCGGTAACTGGGTAACATCCATACAATAGGTCTGCCACTGCGCGCGGTTATCCTGAGGATGAAACTGGCGCAACTTAGCGGTGAGTGTCTCAATAAGCTCGGGGACGATATCGACAAAGTGAATGTGGGTTGCAGCTTGTCGTGATAACAGCGCTGCGCCGAGCAAACCGTGGTCGCAACAACAATCCCAAATATGGTGATAATCATCGCCCACGAGCGTTTCGATTTGTTTTAGTCTTTTGCCCAGTTTCAACTTATACCCAATATCAAACGAGAAATCGCGCGCATTGTAATGCCTTTCTCCCTCTAAGGACAGGCACGATAGTGTTGAAGTCGCGCTAAGGTAGCGGTTAGCCCCCAATCAGTACTGTTGGCATCCCCATCACTATCGTTCCACCATGCGCGGTGAGATCGCCCATTCTCGCGGCAGGTTTATTGTTAATAAGCACCGTGGCGCTGCCTTTGACCACACTGTCTGGCGGGCCGACACAAACACACATCTGGCCCATCGTCGCGGCGGGTAAGTTACCAATCAGAACCGTTGACGGCATGGGCAGCAAGGGGCCACCCACGTGGGGGATTGGCACCAAAGCGGGTGTTTGCATTGGGCAAACATGCATGTCGGTTGCACGCGCGGCAGGTAGCATACGTTTCTCCTAAACTTCGCCGTTACCGCCTTTCGCGATATCGAATCCGATATCAAAAAAAGCTTGGTAACGCTGTTTGGCTTGCTCTCCGTCGGGGAGCACAGCGGTAAGGTTGATACTGCCGGCAACCGCTTGAGCGTACAGGTAAGGCGGGGGAGGCACGATGGGGTCGCTTGGGCTAGTCATACTGCCGCCACTCCAAAAAGCCGCTTGTGCGGCCCAACCTGCGCCAGTATCTAAGCTTGCTTGCTCTGCCATCTGTTCGGCAAAGCGACGGCTGGTTTCGTCTGGGGTGTGCACCCATGCTTTGGCGGCGCGAACGGCGTCGAGCTCCAGCTCGTTCCAGTCGTGGCGTTGGCTGGCACAGCAACTTGCCCACCATACCGACTCACGAATGGGTAAACCGTGCGCGAGAAACGTGACGGCGTCACCATATAGCTCTTGGTCTAACGCCAATTGCAATAGTTCAAAAGGGGACATACTGCTTGTCGCCAGTTGGACAAAGTCACTATTGGCCTCATAAAGCGCCAGGATCTGTTGTGCGTTTTGGTAAGGGACTTTTAATAGTTTCACTAATTTACCTTTGCGATTGCGCCTTGAATTTGAACCATGGCTCCGGCTTTGACTTGGGTCATCGCACTACCATTGATGGTGACCATGGCCGCTTTAACGTCGGCTTTACCTTGGCCTTCGACAGTGACCATGGCTGCTTTCATTTCGGCTTTGGCTTTCCCCGAAATTGCGACTTGCGGGGCATCGATTTTTATCCCGCTGGCGCTGATTTCAATTTTACTCGCGCCCACTTTTAACTCAATTTTGCTTTTACCACTGATCGAAACGCTGCTGCCGTCCACTTTGATTGCCGACTTGGCCGCCATAGAGGCGTTCGCACCCGCGTCGAGTTTAAGGTCTTTATCGCTACTGGCCGACAAATTCTCCTTACTGCTGGCCGCTAAGGTTTTATCACTTTTGACGCTAAAGGCTTCTTTACTGGCCACGTCTAAGGTTTTGTCTACTTGGGTAAGTGACTTGCCTTTAATGGTCGTGGTCGCATCGTTATTTACATCTAATAGCCAGTCTTTTTCCGCGTGGAGAAAAACCTGTTCTTTGTCTTTTTGATCTTCAAAGCGCAGCTCGTTGCCCTGTTTGCTGCTGCCTTTTGGCGTTGAACGGGTTTTGATGCCACTTTGTGAGGCGGAGGCGTACGGGGCTGTGTTGGCTTTATGGTAAATCGAACCAACCACCACCGGCCTATCGGGGTTAGCATCAATGTATTGCACCAGGACTTCATCACCGATACGAGGGATAAACTGCATGCCAAACCCTTTGCTGGCGACACCTTGAGAAACGGGCAGCCAGCAAGAGCTGTTTTCATCTTGCTTGCCGTTTCTGTCCCAATGAAACTGGACTTTAATTCGGCCCATTTTATCGCGATAGAGCTCTTCGCCTTTTGGCCCCGTCACCGTGGCGGTATGCATGCTATGTACCTTGGGTTTTGGTTTTAGCTCGGGGCGAAAAGTTGTTGTCGCAGCGATGGCGTGGAATCGATTCTGATAGCGAGCTTGGCGGCCAGACTCGTCACAGGTGATGCTATGGACAATCTGACTGATCAGGTACTCTTGGTTGAACCCCGAGACCGGATGCTTGGTTAACTTAAATTTCTTCCCGCAGGAAAGCGCGGCAATGGCAGATTGCGAAGTCGCCACGCTGTGAGCGGCATCATGGGCTTCCATCTGCCTTTTTACCGCGGTGCGAATATCGCCTTTATCTTCAAAACCTTGGCCATAGTGGTAGCTTTCAAGAGCGCTGAGCGAATGGCTGGCCGCGCTTTTGCGCTCGCCGCTATTAAACACTTCCGCCAGTGCTTGGCTATGATCGGCAAGCGAGAGTTTAGCGGTCGTGACGCTGGTTTTTAGCTGCCAATGGTTGAGCACTCGCTCTGGGTCTTTGCTGCCGTCTTGATAAACAAGACCATCGCGTTCGATAGACTTAAATCCTTGGTTCGAATCGGCGATGGTGACGATGGGTTTAGCCGAGCCGTGGTCCAAATGGTAGTGCCAACCTTCACTGGCCATCAGTCGCTGCACAAAATCTAAGTCGCTTTCGTCAAGTTGAACGCAATAATCATGTTTGTGGCCACTACCCGCTAGGGCGAATTTGAAATAGCTCTTAAAATCCGATTCACCAAGTATTTTTTCGATCACTTGCTTGGTGGTCATGTTTTGGAATATCTGTCGGTTATGACGAAATGCCAGCAGCGAGAGCGGATCGCGCCCTTGAATGCGATAGAAAAAAAGCGACTTCTCTTCGCTATAGCTCATTAATTCAATACTCGTAACAAGGCCGACAAAACGCCGCTCGCCTTGCGACTGAGTAAATGAGACGTTCAGGGGCTTGCCCAACGATTTGTTGGCAATTTCGCTATTGGAGGCAATGGCCAAAGTGAGTGAAGCACCTTGGGAGAGTTGTTCGTCGCACTCTAATTGGGTCACGACATAGGTTTTGTTGTCTGCCAATTTAACCGTTAACGGACGGGTATTATAAAGTAATTCACTATTGGCCATAACGCTCGCAACCCTGAATTGAATGGCAATACCACTTTTGAGGTATTTGGATTAAATTGCGCGAAAATAAAATAATGAGTATGAAGACTAATAAATAGTTTGGCTCGTAATTATTCTGTCTGGATTTTAATGCAGGTATTATTCACTGATTTGTTACTTTGCGCGTAAGAGTATCAAATGGTTTTTTATATTTACTCGAGTCAAATGTAAAGTAATTTTTTGTCTTAGTTTTGTCGTGGCATTTAGAGTAAATATACTAAATTAACAATGTTAGCACATTAACGTCTATTTCGATTTGTTTTTGGTCGTATTTATTATGAGTGCGTTTTCATTGCTATTGCGCTGTGTTTTTGATGCGATAGCGTACCTTTCTGGTAAGATGAGAAAGTTTTGTTCAATTGGTGTAACGTTTGCGTGTCAATAAAAACAATGACTTACATTTTGTAAGTAAATGTTAATATAACATTGGGTATGATATGGAATATTTATAAAAGTGCTTTATTCGCTTTTTTTTTATCAGCTCAAAAGATATAATTTAGAAAAGTCGCATTAGCGACGATAATAATTAGTCAATGTTGTTGAAAGCTAGAATCTCTAATTTAGCAGGCTCTAAAGTTTATATTTTATTATTTGGTTTCTAAGTTGGAATAGTTTTGATAATTCCAGCTTTTCTTTCTCGCTCGTATTAGCGTGGGTTTATTTAAATAAATGTCTTGGGATATAGGGTGGTTGATTTATTCAACATATTCCCATGGGTTTTTATGTTTAAAATCTACCAGTTGGCTCACGAAAGAACAATGGAAATAAGATAGGTATCAATGCTATTCAGTCAACAAAACGTATTAGATCTACTTTCTCCCATTCAGGATGATTTTGTCTGTGGCGTCTACTTGAAGTCGGACAAAAGCGCTTTTCGTCCGTTACGCAATGAGTTCAATGTTGCCCAGACATCGCTGCGTAAGTTGAGCCAAAATCCAAGCCTTGAAGAGCTTGAAACCCTGCAAGAGCAAAATCTTGAGAACTGGACGCAACTATCACAAAGCTTGATGAACCAGTTTAAAACCGTCACCCGTGATATCGAATTGGTGAGTTGGTTTTTGGCCTCGCAGTTGATCTTAGACCAGCAGTTTGATGCGCTAGCGAATACCTTGACTTGGCTTGCCGATCTCGTTGATCAGCAGTGGGACGCACTCAATCCCGTTTTACCGGCGAATAAATTAAAAAGTGACTCAGAGTCAGGGCAAATGGCTGAGCAAGCGCAAGCTAAAGTGAAAGCATTTTTTCAGCTGCTCGGTGACAGCGAAGAAAGCAGTTTGCTTTATGCCCCAATGTTGCTTCAGCCGCTGATTGGTGATGTTTCCTTTTACGCTTATCAAAGTGCTGAGCGCAAAGGTGAGCTCAACGCATTAAAGCAGCACGCCGTTTCGTATGTTGGCCATGAGCGCGCAGCAATCAGTACAAAATTGAGCAACTTAAACCGTAGCCTTGAACAAGTTGAACGTTTGGCGAAGTTGACGTTTGAGCGTTGTCATGCTTTGGGCGTAAATGCGCCAAACTTCAATTTTATCAAAGGATTAATCTCGAAGTTTAGTCATGCTCTGCAACAACTCTCGGGTGTGAAAGCCGAGCAACCAGCGGCGAAAGCCAGCCCAGAAACCCCGGCTGAATCGGGCCGAGAAACGCTGATCAGCGCACCGGAGGAGAGCTTAGTGGCGAGCACCAATCAGGTAGAAACTGTCGTCATGCAAGCCACGCCATCGGCGATGGGCGGCGCCAATTTATCGCACACCGCTCAGGTGAACAGTATGAATCGTGACGTGGCTTTTCATCTGCTAAGAGAAGTATCGGACTATTTTCGCCACAGCGAGCCTCACAGCCCAGTGTCATTTTTACTCGAAAAAGCGATTCGCTGGGGCTATTTATCTTTGCCTGAGCTGCTGCAAGAAATGATGGCAGAGCAACAGGGCGACCAGTTAACTCAGATTTTTAATGCCGCGGGCTTAAATCATCTTGATCAGGTATTGCTGCCGGATGTCGATGTGGTGACTGCTGACATTAAAAAACCTTCAACGCCAGCGGCACCGGTGTCTCATCCAGAGCCTGTCAGTGTTGAACAACAGGTATCAGAGTCTTCCACTGCTGATACTCAACCAAAACAACAAAGTGAAAAACCCTCTTCATCATCTGGCGCTACGGCGCTTCGTTGGTAAGGCTATTTTCTGCAAATAAGGAAGATTAATCATGGCAAGTATTTACATGCGTATTGAAGGCGTCGACGTAAAAGGTGGCGCAACAGTTGAAGGCTTAGAAGGTAACAGTTGGTTTGCCATCTCTTCTTACTCTTGGGGTGGTGTGCGTAATGTAGCGATGGATATCGGTAACGGTAACAACGCAGACGCGGGCATGGTGGCATTGAGCGAAGTCAACATCGCGAAACAAGTGGATGGTGCATCAGAAGACCTACTTTCTTACCTATTCAACCCGGGCAAAGAAGGTAAAACAGTCGAGATCGCATTCACAAAACCTGAATCTGACGGTTCTGGCGCGAAACTGTACTTCCAAGTGAAGCTATCGAAAGCGCGTTTGGTTTCTTACAACGTAAGCGGCAGCGATGGTTCTCAACCATTTGAAAGCATTTCTCTTTCTTATGTAGAGATTTCTCAGAAGCACAACTACGAGCTGGAAGGCGGCGAGATCAAAGACGGCGGTATCGTTACTTACAACCTACCTCAAGGTAAGTTGCTGTCTGGCTCTAAATAATCCGTACAGCTAGGTACTTCGCTTTGGCGAAGTGCCTTTTTCTCACGATGCAATTTCTTAATTAGGACACATCTATGGCATTGAATTCACAACATAAGCGCGTAAGCAAAAACCGCGTGAGCATCACTTACGATGTTGAAACCAACGGCGCAGTTGAAACCAAAGAGTTGCCATTCGTAGTCGGCGTTATCGGTGACTTTTCTGGCCACAAACCAGAGTCTGACAAAGTGGATCTGGAAGAGCGCGAGTTTACGGGCATCGACAAAGATAATTTCGATACCGTAATGAGCCAAGTAAACCCTACGCTTTCTTACAAAGTGGATAACAAACTGGCCGGCGATGACAGCCAATTTGAAGTCAACATGAGCTTTAGCTCGATGAAAGATTTCCACCCAGAAAATGTAGTGGAACAAATCGACCCGCTTAAACAGCTAGTAGAAACGCGCAACCAACTTAAAGTGCTGCTAAGCAAAGCTGACCGCTCGCGCGATTTAGAGCGATTGTTAAAAGAAGTGCTGCAAAGCGCGGATGCCATCCAAGGTTTGGCCGACGAGCTTGGCCTTAAAAGCGAGGGAGCGGAATAATGTCGACTGAACAACAAACGGTTGCCGAAGGTGCAGTAGAAGCACAAGCATCACTCAGCATTTTAGACCGTGCGATCACGGCGACGGCGCAAACGCCGGTTGATACCACCAAAGAATTATTAAGCATTCTGACGTCACAAGCGTTGGAAGGCACGGTGACATGGGATAAGAACTTAACCCTAACCATCGAAAAAGCCATCAGTGCGCTGGATAGCAAGATCTCTGAGCAGCTGTCATCGGTGATGAAGAACAGCGACTTCCAAAAGCTGGAAGGCACTTGGCTTGGTCTGCAAAAGCTGGTTAAAAATAGCGAGCTTGGCCCAGATCTTAAAATTAAGCTGGCTGACTACACCAAAGAAGAGTTGCTAGAGCAATTTGAAGACGCGCCAGCTATCGACCGTAGCCGCTTCTTCACTATGGTTTACCAAGAAGAATTTGGTACCGCGGGTGGCCAACCTTACGGTGCGCTCATTGGTGACTACGAGTTTGGTTACGGCGACGAAGATGTTGCGCTACTGCGTTACATGGGTGAAGTGGCTTCGGCTTCTCACGCGCCATTTGTGGCCGCAGCAAACGCAAGCATGTTCGATTTCAACTCTTTTGCGACGTTTGCTGATGGCAAACCTGTCGCGGCGGGTTTTGATTCGCCAGCGTACGCGAGTTGGAATGCGTTCCGTGCCAGCGATGATTCACGTTATGTTGCTTTGACGCTGCCAAAGACCATCGCTCGCTTGCCTTACGGCTCTGAGACGGTACCAGTGAAATCGTTTGATTTTGAGGAGCTGAAAACTCGTGAGAATGGTCAACAAATCGTTGAGTCAGACCAAGATTTTGTCTGGAGCAACGCGGCATACGAATTTGGTTTATTGCTGACTCAAGCATACACCCAGTTTGGTTGGTGTACGGCGATCCGCGGTACTGAGAATGGCGGTAAAGTTGAGAACCTTTCCAACTTCACTTACTACTCAGACGCGGGTGACCTGCTTCAGCAGTGCCCAACGGAAGTGAACTTAACCGACGAGCGTGAAAAAGAGCTCAGCGACCTTGGTTTCTTGCCTTTGGTTCACTACAAAAACACCAACTACGCCGTGTTTATGGGCGCGCAAACGACTCATAAACCAAAAACCTACGCAGACTCAGACGCTACCGCGAACGCCGCTATTTCAGCACGCCTGCCATACACCATGGCAAGTAGCCGTATTGCTCAGTTCCTAAAAGTGATGGGCCGTGACCGTATTGGTTCAAACCTTGATCCAAACGACGTAGAAAAAGATCTCAACACTTGGATCCACCAGTACGTGAATCCAAACGCCATTGGTAACGAAGCGAAAGCGCGTCACCCATTGGTTGAGGCAAAAGTAACCGTAGAAGAGCAGGCGGGCCGCCCGGGTGCGTACTCTGCAGTGGCGTATTTGCGTCCATGGCTGCAAATGGAAGAGCTGAGCACTTCCTTGCGCATGGTGGCGAATATCCCAGGTTAAGCCAATTCGGGGACGCCAGTCCCCGAATTCTTTTCCTCGCTATGCTGTTAAACAGCTTTGATTTGGACACTGCATGAAAACTCAATCTCCACTCGCAATGATTTCCCCTGCACTTGCCAAGCTTGCTTGGCATGAGTTATTGCCGCTTGCGAAAGAGAATGAGAGTGTCCAATTCAAAGCTTTATTAGCAAAATTGATTGCCAAGTTAGATCAAACCATCAGCGACCAGCTCTCTGAAGTGATGCAACACGCAGACTTTAAGCAGCTAGAAGCGAGTTGGTCGGGGCTGCAGTCGTTAACGGATTTGCCAGTGTCGCAGCGCAGAGTCAAAGTGAAAGTGCTTGATTTGAGCTGGGGGATGGTGTCGAGCGATCTCAATTACTCGTTTGATATTAAGCAGACCGCGCTATTTAAAAAGCTCTATTCCAATGAGTTTGATACCGCGGGGGGCACGCCGTTTGGTTTGGTGGTGGTGGATCATAACGTCAGTTCCGATTACAGCGACGAGCAAGAGCACGATGATCTCTACACCTTGCAACTGCTATCAGAGCTGGGAGAGCGAGCATTATGCCCAATGCTACTTGGGGTCGATGAGTTCTTCTTTGGTGACGATCCTAACCGTCAGTTGCACGACAGCGCGCGAATTAAGCGCATTTTAGACAGTCGTGATTTTCGCTCGTGGCAACTGCTACGTGAAAAAGCGTCGGCACGTTTTCTTCACTTGGTGCTGCCAGAGTTTCTGTTGCGTCCGCCTTATCAGCAGCACCGCGCCAAGTTTATTTACAACCAAATCAATAATCGTGAGCACGCCCTATGGGGCAACAGTGGCTATTTGCTGGCCGCGAATGTGATCCGAGAGTTTGACCGCATTAGCTGGTTCGGTTTTTTACGTTCATACAATGAAAGCGGCTCTTACGGGGCGATAGCGCCAGACTCAAACAGCCTGACCGCGAAAGTGGATATCTACAGTGAAGATGACGGCTTTTGGGCTGAGCAAGGCTTTGTGCCTTTGAGCAGTTTGTATCTCACTAAGCAAAAAGGCTTTTTTAGCAACCAGTCGGTGTGGCAAGCCCCCAATGAAGCGGCGCGAATGCTAGGGATGCTACAAACCAATTTGATGGCGTGCCGATTTGGCCACTACATCAAAGCGCAGATCCGAGACCAAATTGGCCGATATGACAGTGCGTCGGATTGTAAGCGATCACTGGAAAACTGGCTGCAGCATTACATCAGCGAGGTGGACTATGGCGAAGATTCTGTCATGGCTCGTTACCCGCTCAAAGCGTGCGAAGTGAGCATTGAGCAAGACGGCCAAGATCAGACTCGCTACCTGTGCCAGATCATGCTGCAACCGCAATATCAGTACGAAATGATGGATGCTCAAGTGCTACTCACCACCTCGGTTTCCAGCCAAGAAGTAGGCGAATCGACATGAGCATCATGGCCAAATTAACCCAGACTTGGCGCCCAGATATGGACGCCCTACGCGATGCGATCATCGACAACGTGTGCGGACTTATCTCAAGTCGCGCGCCGATCTGGGCCAATGGAACCCAGAGCCAAGCGCTGGATCAGACCATTGCCAATATTGGCCTGCGTAACGTGACCCGTTCGCAAAGTAAGTCGAACAGCGACGTCATCGTGGCGGATATTGCCGATCTCATTGCGCGCTTTGAGCCGCGTTTGATCCAAGTTGAAATCGACGTTGATGAAGATTCATACCAGCACAACCAATTGAAATTTCGTCTGTCGGCCGTCATGCACTCCGAGCAAGGCGATGAAGCGATTGTGCTGGACTCGTTTTTAGATTTTAGCCGTAACACACTAGATGTAAGGAAGTCGAACCTTGTCTGATACTTTGCTCTCCTATTTTGAACAAGAGCTGCGCTTTATTCGTGATGAGGCGTCGCAGTTTGCTGCCCGTCATCCGGGGGCGGCGAACTCATTGGGGATCAATAAAGATGGTATTGATGATCCTCAAGTGACCCGATTGGTCGAAAGTGTCGCGTTACTGAACGGCAAGCTGCAGCAGCGTCTCGATGAGTCGTTTCCCGAGCTTACCGAAAGCTTGATCCGTTTGTTGTTTCCTCACTATTTGCGTCCGCTTCCCTCATACAGCTTGCTTGATTTTGTGGTGAATGAGGACGCCAGTGCCACCCATCACGTGCCGCTCGGAACCGAGTTTGAACTGCGTGATGAGCAAGGAGAAAGCGCGGTGTTTCGCACCACCGAAGAGGTGGCGCTCTACCCGCTTAAAATTGAAAAGGTCAATGTCGCGTTTGCGCCGTTTGAGTTCGCTAAGCCGCGTGGCGCCGAGCATGCCAAGGCACTGGTTGAGCTGACGATAGCTGCGGTTGACCCAGGCATTGAGTTGGCCGACCTTGCGATCGAGAGCCTAAAGCTGCATTTAAAAGGCGAGAGTAATTTTGCCTTGAGATTATACGATCTGCTGTCGCAGGGCACGGTTCAGGTCTGTGTCGCGGCGGGGGATAAAAGCACGGAATTGGGCCGAGAGGCCATGCAGCCAGTGGGCTTTGAGGTCGACGATACCATTTTACCTTACCAAGCGGCGAGCTTTGGTGGCTTTAAACTGCTGACCGAATTTTTCATGTTTTCCGAGCGCTTTAATGGCTTTCGCTTTGATTTATCTCAGCACCTTAAGCGGGTAAGCGGTCATCAGTTTAAGTTGCAACTGTTTATTGATGAGTTGAGTGTCGACTTAGCGCGCAGCTTGAGCGAGGAGCATTTTTCGCTCTTTACGACGCCTATCGTCAATTTGCACCAATCGGTGTCGGATCCGGTTGAAATCGACTTCTTTAAAAAGCACTACCCAATAGTGTTGGACGCCAGCCAAGACCACCACCTAGAGCTGTTTTCAGTCGACGAGGTGGTCGACGTCACTCACGCCACCCCGGTGACAATAGCCCAAGTGTATGGGGAGAAGTTCTCATTAAGTGACTCGGGGCTACGCTGGCAGTTGGTGCAAACCCTGCACGAGAGTGGCGCATTGGAAAGTAGCCTAAAAGTGGCCGATCTTGAGCACATCAGCGGCGAAAGTGAAGCAAGAACTTGGCTGGTGAATGGCACCGTCAGCGATGGCCTTAAAGCGGGCTATTTGCCGGTGACCAGTCAGGTTGAATGCCGCGAATCGTTGACCATTCCAGCCAAAATGGAACTGCTGCGCCGGCCTTCGTTGCCAGTGCGCAGTAAAGACGCCCATAAAAACGTTTGGTCTTTGCTTTGTCATTTGCATTTTAACTATCACGCGATTTTAGGCACCGATGACCCGAAAGCGACGCTGAAAAATGTGTTTGAGCTGTATAACCATAACCAAAGCTCGCAAAACCATGTCTATATCGAGTCCCTCGTTGCCATTGAGCAAGAGCAAGTGGTGGCGCCAATCCGCGTATCGGGCAAAACCTGTTTCGCCTACGGCACCAAAATCAGCGTCACCTTAGATGGCAGTAACATCAATGGTGGCGTGACCCTATTCAGCCACTTATTGGACCGATTTTTTGCCTACTTCGCAGGCTTTAATAGCTTCACTCAGGTGGAGATCAAGCTTGAAGGTCAAGATGGCTTGTTTATGACCTTCCCAAGGAGAGCGGGATGCAAGAATCTGCTGTAGCGCGCCTTGCAACGGGTCAATTTCACGTCGAGCTCGATAAAGCGTGGCAGGTGTTTAAGCATCGCGCTGCGCGCAGTGGGATCCGGCCTAAGCTGCGTTTTAGCGCAGAATCTCTTCCTGCGCATTATCAAACCGAGGTGACGGGCGTATCGTCCGATGCGCAAGGCCACTACGTGATGAAAACCCCCCTGATGGCGCTGTCGGGTAACGGCGGCGTGATGCCCCGCGCCATGTATCGCCACGCGCTCAGTGCCCAGTTTGATCTGGGGGATGAGGCGGCGGTGGATTTTTTTGACACCTTTAACAATCGTTATTTCCGCCTTTACTGCCAAGCGTCGCTCAAGCACGACTTGTGTAGCCAAGTTGAAGAAGAAACTTTTAGTTGGAATCGCCATCAGCAGTCGCTGACCACCATGTTATCGAGCCTGTGCGGCCAACATGAAGCGAGCGCAGCGGTGCCCAAGTCGCACCTGATCCAGTACAGCGGTCTGCTGGGGCTAAAGCTCACTTGTCCTCACGCGTTAAAGCAGCTCTTGGAAGATTACTTCGACGCCGAGTTTGTGATTGAGCCAAGTGGGCTGGAATACCAACCCTTAACAGCGTGTTCGTTAACAAAGCTTGGTAGAGGGGGCCAAAACCGCCAGCTCGGAATGGGCGCTTTGCTGGGAAAAAGTGCGCCTATGGTGGGGCAAAAGCTCAACATCAAGTTGTGCCCTTCGAATTACCGTCACTACCTCAATATTCGTAGTGATAAAAAAATGATCCAAGCCATTGAGCATTTGGTACGCAGCTACATGGGGATCAACATCAAATACAAGCTGCACATGAAAGTGGATAGCCGCTATTTACCGCGAGTCAAACTTACTAGCAGCGCCGATAGCGGGCTTAAAGTGGGCCAATCGGCGTGGATGAATAGCCGCTCGAACCAACAGCAATACGTAGAAATGCCACTAACCGCGAGTGAATAAAAATGATAAATATTGAATTACAGAGCCTAGTGACTAGGCTGACCCCGAACCTAAAAGCCTCGTTAGAAGCGGCGGCAGGTGAGTGTGTAACCCGCGGGCATTTCGCGATTGAGTTGGAACACTGGTTTATTCAGTTATTACAAAACTCAAACATGGGCTGGCAACAGGCGCTGCAACAAGCTGGCGTGGCACCGCAAGGATTAATTGAACAACTCAATAATCATTTAGCGGGCCTTGCGCGCGGCAATGACGCGTCGCCTTCGTTATCGCCCGCTTTGGTTGAGTTGTTAAAAGATGCCTGGATGCTTGGCTCGCTGAACCACAAGCAACTGGCGGTGAATGAATTTCACCTTTTGATGGTACTCAAGCAGCGCATTGAACAGGGTGCCTATAATGGCCACTTGTCTCATTGGTTGAATGCCCTCTCTTCTGAATGGCTGCGCGCTCAATCGCTCGCCAACACCGCACCCAGTAGCGCGAGCAGCCAGACTGCCCAAGGCGTGGTCAATGACGCGTCCTTCGATGGTAGCACGCCCGCGCTGGATAAATACTCGCAAAACTTAACCGCCAGCGCGCGCAATGGTGAGCTTGACCCGATCACTGGCCGTGGTAACGAAATCCGCAAAGCGGTGGATATTCTTTGTCGCCGTCGTCAGAACAGCCCAATTTTAGTTGGCGATCCTGGGGTGGGCAAAACCGCTATTGTGGAAGGGCTGGCTCAGCAAATCGTCGAGGGCAACGTGCCCCCTTCGCTGGCCAATGTTGAGCTACGTAGCCTCGACCTCTCAGCACTGCAAGCCGGAGCGAGCATCAAAGGTGAGTTTGAAAACCGCCTTAAAGATGTCATCAATGAAATAAAACAATCGGCAACGCCTATTATCATGTTCATTGATGAAGCCCATACCTTGATTGGTGCGGGTGGCGCAGCAGGGCAAAACGATGCCGCCAATATCTTAAAACCTGCTTTAGCTCGCGGTGAGTTTCGCTCCATCGCGGCGACCACATGGGCCGAGTATAAGCAATACTTTGAGTCGGACGCGGCGCTGACGCGCCGTTTTCAAGTGGTATCCATTGGTGAGCCGAGTGAAGAAGACGCTGTGCACATGCTACGCGGGGTGAAAAAGAGCTTAGAGAAACACCACAGCGTGAAAGTGATGCAAGAAGCCATCGACGCCGCGGTGTCGCTTTCTATCCGCTACTTGCCCGAGCGTAAGCTGCCCGACAAAGCTATCAGCTTGCTTGATACGGCCTGTTCTCGCATTGGTCTTAGCCAAAGCGCGACCCCGCGTCAGCTTGAAGCCGTTGCCGAGCAGATCCGCTATGTTGAAAATGAAATCGACACCTTAAATCATGAAGCCGCGCTGTGGTCGATTGACGATGAGCGCCGAGAAACAGTGGAACAAAAGCTTGCTGCGCTGCAAAGCGAGCACCTAAGCATCGAGCAGCGCTGGGAACAAGAGAAAACCTTGGTCAGTGACATCATTGAGCTGCAGAGCCAGCTTGATGCGCAGTTTGTGGCGGGCGAAGACCTAAGCCAAAACCCACAAAAAGCCGAGCTAAAAAGCAAGATGGCCGAGCTGCGTGAAAAGCAAGGCGAGCAGCCGCTAGTTCTGCCACAAGTGAACCAACAAACGGTGGCGGAAGTGATCTCGCTGTGGACTGGGATCCCGGTTGGCAACATGCTCAAGCAAGAAGTGGAGCGCTTGATGCACTTAGAAAGCCACATTGGTGAGCGCGTGATCGGCCAAGTGACGCCCATCGCTGAAATTTCGCAAGCGATCCGCATGGCGCGCGCAGGGTTAACCGACCCACGTAAACCAGTCGGAGTGTTTTTGATGTGTGGCCCAAGTGGGGTGGGGAAAACCGAAACCGCGCTGGCGCTGACCGATTTACTCTATGGCGGTGAGCGCAACATCACCACCATCAACATGACCGAATTTAAAGAGCAGCACAAAGTGTCGATGCTGCTAGGTTCGCCTGCCGGTTACGTTGGCTATGGCAAAGGCGGCGTGCTGACCGAAGCGGTGCGCCGAAATCCGTATTCGGTGTTGCTGCTGGATGAAATGGAAAAAGCCCACCCAGGGGTGCACGACATTTTTTATCAGATCTTTGATAAAGGCTCGATCTCAGACAGTGAAGGGCGCGAAATTGATTTTCGCAATACCATCATCATCATGACGTCCAACGCCGCCGACAGCGCGGTGGTGAACGCGTGTGCCAATGGTCGCCCATCGGTGCCCGATCTAACCCAAGCTATTTTCCCTGATTTGCAGCAGTTCTTTAAGCCAGCCTTTCTAGGCCGCGCCACCATCGTGCCGTATTTCCCGCTTAATGATGAAGAAATGGGCAAAATCGCCCAATTGTCGCTGCGCCGCATCGAAAAACGCGTCCAGTCTCACTATGGTGCGACCTTCCACTACGAGCCTCAAGTGGTGGAGCTGCTGGTGAGCTTAAACCAGTCACCTGAGACCGGCGCGCGTGCTATCGAGCAATTGATCAATCGTCAATTAATGCCTGAGCTGGCGAATAAATGCATCGTGCGTATGAGCCTATCTCAGCCGATACATGCGGTTTCGGTTTCGGTGGAGCAAGGCCAGTTTGTCATTAATATCAACTAAATAGCTTATATCGGTAGGTCAATTGGGGGCCTACCGATAGCCCTTTGTTTCACCAAAGAAGATGATTCCCAAACACTATTACAACCAGCAATAAATCGTTTTGTTACTCGCCTTTTTTAGAGTAACCCATTGATAGGTAACACAAGATGACCAAGACTATTTTTTCGCCAGCGCAACTAGACTGGATTCGTAACAAGCTAACCATTGCCGTGATCCACGGCGGCGACAAAGCCCAAACCAAGGGGTTTATTTTTGAAAACTTGAGCCCACGCTCGACCAAAACGTATGAAGCGGTGGCGCACGATATCGCCAACGCCTTGCGTGAGTCGGGTTTTCAATCGGTGACGGTGTTGGCCGAAGATATTCATCTGGCGGAAACGTTGCGTCGCGAACAGGTAGACCTGGTTATCACCAACAGTGGTGGTTTGCAAGGATTTGACTCTATGTGTCACCTGCCGTCGACGCTTGAAATGCTGGGCGTTCCTTATGTCGGCCACTCGCCGATGACCGCCGGACTGCTGGATAACAAGCATCTCTTTAAACATGAAATCAAAGCGGCAGGCCTACCGACTGCGCCATTTATCACCGTTGGCATTGACGAAGACTTTGCCAGCGAAAGCAACCAGCGCGCGCTGGATGAGATCGCTGAGCGTTTCCCACAGGGGTTTGTGGTCAAGCCCGTGTCTGGCCGCGCATCGATTCATGTGTACCCGGTTTTTGAGCGTAGCGAGCTGGCAAGCACGGTTGAAAAGGTGCGCCAAGCGAGCAACAACATAGTGATGATCGAACCTTTCTTAGGCGGGCGTGAGTTTGTGGTGGCCGTTGCTGGTGAGTACATCTTTAAGCAAGGTCAGTTGACCCTGTCGGACCAACCGCTGGCGTTCTCCATCACCGAACGGGTGCTGGGCGCCGACGAGCCGATCTTTACCTCTATGGATGTTAAACCGATCACACAAGATCGTTTGATCGCGGTCTCTGAGCAACCACTGCGCGATCAACTGGCAAACATTGGTCAGAAGATCTACCGCCAGTTGGGTTTGCAAACCTTAGTACGGGTTGACGTGCGCATGGACAGCGAAGGCAATTTGTATGTGCTGGAAACCAACCCTAAACCCGATCTCAAGCGCCCAGAGGGCGACAAAGTGAGCTTGGTGTGCCACGACTTGCAACGTGAGGGCATGAGCTACACCGATCTTATTCAATCTTTGGTCTTTAACCGCTTGTCGTTTTTAAAGGCGAAACGCCCGATGGCGTTGGCGCATTGTTTGAATGAACAGTTCGACCAGATTGGCGACGTTTAGGAGCCAAGGTTGAATACGATTAAGCAACATAGTCGACTGCTTCTTGGCGCCCTGTTGGTGGTGCTCTCCCTAAGTTTGATCTTTGTGGTGGGCTACGCGCAGGCGCTCAAGAGCTATCAGCAGCAGAGCCGCGATGCGGTGGTTGCTCAAACGGATGCGGCGCGCATGGGGATCGAGCAGATCTTAAGCTCTGGTGTGCCACTGCATGATATTGCGGGGCTGGAGAAAGTCTTGGCCCCGATCGCGCAGTCAGACAGTTCGGTGGTCGACATTCGCCTGATCTCGGGCGAGCAAGAGCTCTATCGTTACACCAATAGCGAATTTGAAGGCAGCGTGATCAGCATTGGGCTTAACAATAAGTTTACCCAAGTGGGGCAACTTGAAATTGTGCTCAGTGATGCAAAAGTGCAGCGTGAGATCAGCGAGCGATTTGAGCCGATGATGTGGCTGGTGGCGATTTTAGTCGCCTTGTTCGTTTTTATGGTGCTCAAAGCGCATAACCGGAAAATCTATTTTACCGCGTTCGGGGTGGTGTTTTTGGCCATGGCGCTCAGCGTTATGTTGCTGGTTGGTGCGTTGTATAAGTCGGGCCTTGAGAGCAAAGCGAACTCTATGGCCAGCATAGTGACCCAGCGGTTAGCACCGGTACTGGTGTGGGGGATTGATCCGCAACGCGTGAGTGGCATGGACGATATGCTCAGCAGCTTTCGTCAGTCCAACAAAGAAGTGGCTGGCATTGTGGTTGAGCGTCACTCCAAGGTGATAGCAGATAGCCAAGCGCAAAAGGCGTTGATGTCGGTTAAGGGCATGGCGGAGTTTCCGATTGTGGATAAGCGTGGCAATCAAGTCACCATTGCCTTCCACCCGAAGGCACTGCTCTCTCAGTTACTTAGAATACTGAAAAACTTTGCCATTCTTTTCGCGGGTTGCGCGTTTATCTGTTTTGCTTTTATTCGTTTGCTCAGTCGTAGCGAAAGTCAAACGCATGGCGAAATGGTTCTTGCTCAAGTGAAGCCGCTGCTGCTGGTGACGGTACTCATGGAGGCGTTGATGGCGCCGGTATTGCCGCAGTACTTAACCCAAGTGGCGCTCGACAATGGTGGCAGCGCCGCCTGGTCATCTTATTTCTTTACTCTCTATTTTGTGGGTTTTGCCGCCACCTTACTGCCCGCGTCACGCCTTATCGAAATGTTTGATATTCGTCGCGTGTTAAGCGCTGGGGTGCTGCTTTCCAGCTTGGGTTGCGCCTTGCTTGCTTTCGACAGTCACCTTGCCAGCGTGTTGCTGGCCCGTTTTGTCTCAGGGGTGGGGCAGGCGATGATCTTTATTGCTGTGCAAGGATACATTCTGCGTTTTAGCGATCAGTCGAATAAAACCCAAGCGGCTGGGATCATTGTGTTTTGTTTCAACGCCGGGTTTATATCCGGCGCGGCGATCGGCGCCTTACTGGCAGATACGTTAGGCTTGCACGGGATTTTTGCCCTGTCGGCGTTGATTGGCGGTTTGATGCTGCTGTTTAGTTTATTACTGCCTTCGATGGCCGCGACATGCACCGGTGATACCAGCTTACTCGATAACATCCAGACCATGACGCAGGAGTCGGCCAAGCTCATTCGCGTGCCTGCTTTTATGCGCACCATGCTGCTGGTGGGAATGCCAACCAAAATGATGCTCACCGGGGTGGTCTCGTTTGCGGTGCCTTTGCTGCTCAGCGAGAAGGGCATTGCCAAAGAGAGTATTGGCCAAGTCTTGATGGCTTACGCGTTTGCCGTGCTGTTTGTAAGCGGCCGAGTCGCACCGCTGATTGATAAGTTTGGCTCGAGTAAGTGGGCACTTTGCTTAGGGAATGCTGTGGCGGCGCTGTCATTAGTGGTGCTAGGGACGGCTTTTTCACTCGCCGAGGCGGATTTTGTTGTCACGCTTGCGACGGTATCGATGCTGGTGATGGGCGTGGCGCATGGCTTGATTAACGCGCCGGTCGTCACCCACGTGGTGAGCGCAACTTCAGAGCACAATGCTAACTCTGTTGCGGCGACCTATCGGTTCTTGGAACGCTTTGGTCACGTGGCCGGCGCGGTTGTGGTTGGACAATTGCTCACGTTATTGGGTAACCAACACGCCTTTTGGGTCATTGGCCTGTTTTTCGTGTTGGCGAGCGGGCTGATGTGGTTATTGGACCGCCAAAGCAGCGAGGTGCCGGCATGATCAAAGGGAACCTCTATCGTTTATGTTTGGCGCTGGCTTTGCTGGCGTTTCATGCGGGTGCCGATTGGCCAAGTTGGCTCAGTGAAGAGTTAAGCCAAACCTCGGCTTGGGAAGTGAGTGGTGACGAGCATTCGGTTGAGTTTGTCCCACGTGCCGAATACCCCAAGGTATGGGTCTTGGTGTCACGCAAAGCTCGCTCTTATGACACGGCCGTCGCCACCATGCTCAAGGTGTATAAGCAAGAGTTAAGCCGCGCGATGTTTCGAGTGTTCTTGTTGCCTGATAACCCGAAAGCGCTGCGCCAATGGCTCGCGCTGGCGGAGCGTAACGCCAGTTTGATCTATGCCGTAGGCTCGAAAGCAACAGTGGCCATGCATCAGGCTTATGCTGGGGGTAAATTGCCCGTGGTATCGGTGAACGCCAAAGACCCGGTGTTACTTGGCTTAACTCAAAGCTATCAAACCAGTGGCAACAACTTTGCTTACACCTCGCTCAACTTGCCAGCGGACATTACCTTGAGCTTTTTGCAGCGATTTAACCCCAAGCTGCGTCAAATAGGGATTTTATACGCCAAAAGCAACACCAGTGCTTATGTGACTCAGTATTTGCCGCTTAAAGCGCAAGCGGAAAAATCGGCCATTACGGTGTTTGGCATTGAAGTCGATGAAAGCGACCCGAGTGCTTCGCTGGATGCGGTGATGCGTAAGCAGATGTTGGCGATGAAGGCCGAGGACCCGCACCTAGAGCACTCTTTGCTCTGGCTGACGGGAAGCTCGAGCCTGCTTGAGCGTGTGGATGACATTTACGCGCGCTCAGAGCATGCGCCATTGCTGACCGTGGTACCAGACGCGGTCAATGGCGGAGCCAACAGTGCTTTGATGTCGGTTGGGGTAGGGTTTGAAAACAACGCCCACCAAGCGGCTCTGTATGGCATTCGGATTTTGCGAGACGGGATGGAGCCCAGTGCGCTGCCAGTTGGGGTGCTATCTCCCCCGGACATTTCGATTAGTTTTAAGCAAGCCGAACGTCTAAAGGCCAAAGTGCCGTTTGTATTTATTGAGATGGCCAGCGACATCTACGCTCAAGATGGCGAGATGATCCGCGCGGCAGGCATCAGTATGGAGAAGAGTAAGCCATGAAGCGGTCACTATTGATGTGCGTGTTACTGCTGGCGGGCAGTGTCAACTCTGCTCAGGCGTTCAGCCGCCCAGAGCGTTTGTTACTGGCGACCCAAGAGTGGTTTCCTTACCAGTACCAAGAAAATGGCCAAATGAAAGGGCCGGGGATTGAAAAGATAAAGTGTGTGATGCGGGTGATGCGTCAGCCGTACCAGTTCACCATGACCAAATGGGACCGAGCGCAACTGCTGACCGAAGTTGGCAGTCAGCACGGATTTTTCTTGGCCTCTCACAACAATAAGCGTGATGAATATGCCGTTTCGTCTGACGCGGTGGCCGAGCAAAACTGGAGCTGGTTTTCGCTCTCCGATGCCACCGATGTCAATAGCATGATGTTTAAAAATCAAGTGGAAGTGGCGGCGTTGTTTGGCTCCAACAAGTGGTTTTGGCTGCAAAAAAACGGCTATCGAGTTTCGATGAAACCTCGCAGCGCTAAAGCCATGCTGCAACTGATGTTAAACGGTGAGGTCGGCGCGATTTTGGGCAACGACGCCGTCATCGAAGAGACCATCAAACAGATGGGGATAAGCTATCGCGCTATCTCCAAAACGCGGATGAAATCTCAACCGCTAGGGGTGTACTTCTCGAAGGCGTTTCTCGAGAAATACCCGCAGTTTTTAACCGAATTTAACCGCGCCAACAAACAATGTAAGGGTAAATAATATGCCTCTATCAATCAGAATTATTAGCTCTCCTGATGGCGAAAGCATTTCGGAATGGAACAAGTCCTTTCCTGAAGAAGGGGGCGAAATTGGTCGTGCCTTTGGTGCGACGATGCAATTAAGTGATGCTCGCCGTGAAGTATCAAGCTCTCATGCGATGATCAAAAAGACCTCACGCGGTTACCAAGTGTTAGACACCAGTACCAATGGTCTGTTTATCAATGGGGCGGATAGGCCACTGGGTAAAGGCAACCAGTCGACATTAAGCGATGGCGACGTGCTGGACATTGGCCGCTATCGTTTGTTGGTTTCCTGCTTTATTCCCGAACAAGCACGCTCTCAAAGCGCTGAGCCTGTCGGCAATAGCTTCTTTGGTGATGACCCTTTTGCCAGCGGCAGTGAGCCAAAGCTTGCCGAGCCAGAGGAAGCCCCTTTGCAGCCTGATTTCTCCATGTCGGCATTTGATGTGGTGGAAGATGACCCATTTTTGAGTGACGCGGCGCCAAGCCGCGCCCAAAGTCAGGACTTTAACTTGAGTTTTTCTGCGCTGGATGATGACCCGCTGGAAGAGACCGATCTACAAGCGATTTTACCAACGCCGGTGGCAGAAACCTCTCAGGTCGACACTTTGCGCCAAGACCCGTTGCATCAGTCTGCGCAATCACCCCATGCGATGGTGGCCTACCAACAAGCCGAAGAGCGCTTGAGTCAGCAAATGGATAAAGCGCTCGAAATGGCGTTAAGTCGCTTATTGTCTGATATTGCTCCGCAGGCGGTGGAAGGGATGTTTAACGATCTCTCTGCACCCACGTTTTGGGGAGGTAAACCGAAATATTGGGATATGTACAAACGTTATTTCTCGCGTCAGGTAGAAAATCGCGACTGGCAAATTAAGTTTAACGCCTATTTTCACGACGCGTTGCGTCTGCAGCGTAGCTTAGACGGGGGGCAAAAATGATGAAACGCATAACCTTGTTCGCTTTGGCGGGCTTGTTATCAGGGTGCAGCTTTTGGGGTAACGACTTGGCACCTCAACTGGCCATTAACCTTCAAGCCGCGGCCAATATCAACCCTAATGTGGAAGGCAAACCGTCACCGGTGGAAGTGCGAATTTATCAGCTTAGCGATAGCCAAGCCTTCTCCCAAGCGGATTTTATTCAGCTGTATAACGATGCCCAAGGCGTATTGAAAGCAGAGCTACTCATTGCGCGTCAATTGGCCAGCGTTTTACCTAACGAGAGCCGCAAGGAAGTCATTCCGATGGCGGCAGAAACCAAATACATCGGCGTGATTGCCGGCTTCGCCGATTATCGCGAAGCAAAAAATAAAGTCATTTATCAGCCAGTGGTGTTGGGCTCATCGGTCATCAACATCCATTTAGATGGCGTCAATTTATCGGTCACGGGCGAAGAGGATTAGTCATGGACAACAAAAAAGTGGTTTGGAGTGAAGGGATGTTCCTTTCGCCGCAGCATTTTCAGCAGCAAGAGCGCTATGTTGAACATTTCACTCGAGAGTTCGCCGGGCAAATGGCGCCACAGTGTTTTGGCTTGACCCAGTTGGAACTCGATCGCTCGATGCTGAGCATTGGCAAAGTGGCGGTGCGCCGTGCGAAAGGGATTTTCCCCGATGGCACCCCGTTTGAGATCAATCAAAGTTTGCTGTTAGAAATCGATAAAAACACCCATAACAAAAAGGTGTTTTTAGCCTTACCAGTCGCAAGGCCCGGGGCGGTGGATGTGGGAGAGGATCAGCGCCTGCGTCACTCGTCCCTTGAGCATTCTGTTTTTGATACAAGCCGTG
>Ga0070724_10000218_pt1 | contig 48912 bp, 51 predicted proteins | sample tdDd001_FD_67278 | JGI IMG/M metagenome (GOLD analysis project Ga0070724, IMG submission 67278) | Marine sediment microbial communities from the Atlantic coast under amendment with organic carbon and nitrate - tdDd00.1 | ecosystem: Environmental > Aquatic > Marine > Coastal > Sediment | place... | reverse complement strand
ATCTTAATTCAATATCTCTTGTAAGGTTTCCTACCATAATCACTTTATTATACATATTGGGTTCCTATCTATCTTTCTAATTAGTTAGCTTTTTTAGCTGCCTCATCGCTCATTTTAGTCCATGCAGCGATTTCTTTTTTGTTTTCATATTTAATGAAAATGAATCTGATAATGTTTTCGTTGATTCTGTAGTTTCTTTCGATTTCAGCTAAACCTGCTGGCTCACCTTTGAAGTATGCTACAAAGTAGTAACCTCTTTTTTGCTTTTCAATTTCGTAAGCTAATTCTCTAGAACCCATATCATCACAAGCAACGATTTCTCCACCGTTTTTAGCAATAATAGCTTTAATGTTCTCAATTTGAGTTTGAGTTTCTTCTTCAGTTAATGTTGGTTTAACAATAAACATTGTTTCGTAATGTTTTAATTTTGACATTTAGTTTTCTCCTTATAGTTTATGCCGGTATCTTTACAATATCTAATATCAGCAAGGATTTTTTTGTAAAGTTCGTGAGTTTATCTAAATAAAACTGTGAATTTTCTTAGGCAAGCTTGTAAATAAAGGTTTTGATTGTCAATTTTTGAAGTTTTAAACTCTAATTCAATATCAAGTAAGTATTCAAGCATATCTTGGAACACTTCTGGTTTGATATTTATAGCTAGTTTTGATTTTTTATTCCAAATATCTTTTGGAGGAACAAAGCCTAAAATCTCTTTTGGGTTTGGTGCACCAAAAGCCCTAGCATATGAGCTTATCATAAATAGCTGTTGTACAAATGATGTCACTTGTGTAAGTAAATATATCTCATTTACACCCTCATCAAGTAAGGCATGCAAATCATCACTAATATCTTTTCCTTCAATTAGGTTATTTAAAAACTCTTCAAAAGATACATTTCCTATACCAAAACAATGAGTATTTATTATCTCTTGAGTTATTCTTTCTTCTAAGATTGAAAGTTTTGATAAATCATTCATACATAATGATAGATCATTTTTATGCATAAAATATAAATGATTTAGTGCAGATATTTCATAATTAATATTTAAGTTCTTTGCTTCACTTTCAAGAAGTCTAATTGCTTCAGGGTTTGAAGGTGAAAACATTCTAATAGAAACTGAATTAGTTTTTTCACTAAAGTAATTACCCATAGCTTTAAAGTCACCATCCCCTAAACAAGAGAAAATAACAGTACTATCAGGATTTAAATTACAAGCTTCAATTAATTCTTCCACCTCTTTTTTAGGTCTTTTTTTCTCTAACTTAACTAATAAAATATTATTTGAAGAAAATAGTGAAGATTGAAGTAGCTTATCTTTAGCATATTTGAAATCATAATCATCAAAATATAGTTTTTCTATCTCATCACTTTGCCCATGAAGTTTTGCAACTTTTAAAGCATAGTGTTCAACTAAAAAAGTTGATTGTCCATAAAACATATAAGCATTAAATTTTCTATTTTGTCTAAGATGATTATCAAACTCGTTTCTATACATGGGTTATATAATATCCTAAGTATACTTTTAATAAAATTCAATTACCACAAAAAGGCAAAAAATGTATGAAATAGAACTACCTCTTTTAGGTTTTGAAGATATCAAACAATTAGAAATAAAAAAAATCGATGAGTTTTTCTCTACTTTAGTTTTAAATAAAGAAAATAATATTAATTTTACTATTGTAAATATTTCATACTTAGAGCATGCTTCTTTTGATTTCTCTATTAATGATGATGCTTTAGATAGGCTACATATAAGAAAAAGAGAGGATTTTGATATCTATTTTTGTGTTGTAATGCAAGATCCAGTTGAAAAGTCTATTGTAAACTTAGTAGCTCCAATTTTAATAAATAATAAATTTAATTTAGTTGGTCAATATGTGATTAAGGAGAAGATCCCAAGATTGTTTACCAATCTTAGGTCTGATTAATACTTAACTGTAGCAATGATTTGCTTTGTTACTATATCAGCTTCTTTTATAACTACTTTTAGTTTTGTATATAAAACTTGTCCTCTATAGTTTTCAAGGATTACTTTTAATCCTTTCATTTTATCATAACAAACAGCTTTACTTCTTTCTGTATCAATGATTTTTACTTTTATTTGTGCACCAATATTATCCTGTGCCCATCTTGCATATTTTCTATCTTCAAAGTCCCAAACAAGTTTATCAACTTCTCTCTCACGCACAGAAATATGCTCACAAATCTCATCAATATTTGAAGGAGTCTCTTTTGTTTTTAACATTCTGTGTAAAACTAAATCTGAATATCTTCTAATTGGACTTGTAAAGTGAGAATATGATTTAAATCCTAAACCAAAGTGTCCTAAGTTTTTTGAAGAGTATTTAGCTTGTGTTTGAGCTTGGATAATCAACTCATCAATTTCATCTCTTAATACAGAGTTTTTAGCTTTGCTTTGAATATGTGTAATTGTATCGTGAACATCACTTTGAAGTTTCACTTTTAATCCCAACATATTCACATCATCAATTAGTGATGAAATAGCTTTAAATGGCGGTTCTTCGTGAATTCTAAAGATTCCAACAGAGTTTACCTTTTTACTTGCTTGAATATTTGCTAAAAGCATACACTCTTCTACAAGTTGATGTGAAGCCGTTGAGTGTTCTTCTTCAATACTCTCTAATAAACCATTTTTTAGTCTTAATCTATTTTCACTTGTTCTAAAGTCATAACCTTTTTTAAGTCTGTGTGCTCTAAAACTTTTTGTAACCTCATAAAGAGGTATTAAATAGTCAAAAATACCTTTTTCAAGTTTTGAGTATTGGTCAAGTTTACCCTCTAGTACTCTATCAATTCTTCCATATGAGAATTTTTTATGAGAGTTTATAACCGCTTCAAAAAGTTCTGCTTTTTTAACTTCAAAATTGGCTAAATCTAAATGCATTTTAAATACATAAGAGTATCTATCTACACCCTCTTTTAATGAACACATATCTTCACTTAATTCATTTGGAAGCATAGGAAGAACTTTTCCTGGTAAATAAACAGATGTTGACTTTTTAAAAGCTAGTTTATCAAGTTCACTACCCTCTTTTACAAAATACGAAACATCAGCAATAGCTACATATAAAACTTCCTCTTTTTCATCATAATAAATTGCATCATCATGATCTTTTGCAGAGTTTGGGTCAATTGTACAAAAAGGAAGCTCTGTTAAATCAACTCTTTGTTTTGGGTCATCCATCTTTGCTTTTACTTCTAAAGGCTTCTCAAGTCTAATTGTCTCTTTATATAAAAACAGTGAAATAAACTCATCAACTCTAGGATTAGAAATATTACCAACTTCTTCAATTAAATCCAAAGTCTTATTATCTAAAAGTAATACTTCACCCTCTTCATATTTCGAAGCACTTTTATTTTCTAACCTGATATTCTCTTTAACTGTATGAAAAGCCTTATCTTTTATATATACTAAAACTTCACCAGCTTTTCCATCTAAAACTTTTAATATTTTTGCTTTTATTTTACTTCTTGGATTAAATACTCTTTTGGCAAGTACAAAATCGCCATCATATGCTGAACCTATATGTTCAAAATCTAAAATGATATTTTTATGTTCATTCTCTAAATCTTCTAAAACAGCTTTTCTATTTCCAACTTTTAAAAAACCTACTTTATATTTAGAGTTTAATGTGTATTGATTATTTTCTTCTAATAAAACTGACTCTTTTAATAGTTGGTCAATTTTTGATTGTTCATCATTTGTAAACCCATTTACTCCTGATAGTATCTTCTTAATTAAAGAGCTATACAATGTCTTTCCTTAGGATATATATTTTCATTTATTATATAGTGTATCTAAATATATTTCAATTAATATTAGTTTCTATTTAGACCATATAGTCAATTAAAAATATTTTTTTCTCTAACTTTTAGTTTTATTTGGGTATAATCTGCAAAATTTTTTACTGAGGGTTAAGTAATGGCATTAAACGTATACTACGACAAAGATTGTAATATCGAATTAATCAAATCTAAGAAAGTTGCAATGATTGGATTTGGTTCTCAAGGACACGCACACGCAGAAAACTTAAGAGATTCTGGAGTTGAAGTTGTTGTTGGATTAAGAAAAGGTGGTTCTTCATGGGCTAAAGCTGAAGCTAAAGGTTTCGAAACATTAACAGTTGCAGAAGCTACTGCAAAAGCTGATGTTGTAATGATTTTATTACCAGATGAAAACCAAGCTGATATCTACGCTAACGAAATTAAGCCTAACTTAAAAGCTGATGCTACTTTAGCATTCGGACACGGGTTTAACATTCACTACGGAAGAATTGCACCAGAAGCTGGTAACGATGTAATCATGGTTGCTCCTAAAGCTCCAGGTCACACTGTAAGATCTGAATTTGTTAAGGGTGGGGGAATTCCTGACTTAATCGCAATTCACCAAGATGCATCTGGTTCTGCTTTAGAATTAGCTAAGTCTTATGCTTCTGCTGTAGGTGGAGGAAGAACTGGTATCATTGAAACTACTTTCAAAGATGAAACTGAAACTGATTTATTCGGTGAGCAAGCAGTACTTTGTGGTGGAGCAACTGCATTAGTTCAAGCTGGTTTCGAAACATTAACTGACGCTGGTTATGATCCAATGATGGCATACTTCGAGTGTTTACATGAGTTAAAATTAATCGTTGACTTAATGTACGAAGGTGGAATTGCAGATATGAGATATTCTATTTCTAATACTGCTGAGTACGGTGATTACATTGCTGGTAAGAGAATCATCAACGATGAGTCTAAAGCTGCAATGAAAGAATTATTAGCTGAGATTCAAGATGGTAGATTCGCTAAAGACTTTATCTTAGAAGGTCAAGCAGGATACCCAAGAATGAACGCTGAAAGAAAGAACAACAGAGCTTCTTTAATTGAGCAAACTGGTTCTCAATTAAGATCTATGATGCCATGGATTGCTGAGAAGAAAATCGTTCAACAAGACAAAAACTAATTTATTTTTTAAGAGAGATTTTTCTCTCTTAAAATTTCTTTCGAGAATACATGACTAAAAAATCTAAAAAAAAATCTACTAGAAAAAACCACAAAAAAAAACAAAACATATCAAAATCAAAACTTCTTAATATCTTTTTATTAGTATTTTTATTTGCATTTTTAGCTACGGGAACTAGCTATTTTATTATGAAAAATGAGAATCCAAATAAAAGAACTAATGATAATATTCTAAAAAAAGATCCAGAAAAAGTTGTTGAAGAAAAAACTAAAGAGCTAAAAGAGTTCCAAAACAAAAAACTTGATGAATACTTTTCACTTACAGATTCACCAAAAGATGCTTTTGAAGAGTATACTGAAGAGTTTCACAAAGATTATGTGGATGTAGATCACGCTCCTAAAACTCCTATAGAAGTAGAAAAGCAAAAAAGAGTAGAAGAGATTAAAAAATCTACTCCACCACCAACAGAAGTTAAAAAAGATACTAAGAAAGAGACTATAGTAAAAAAAGAGCCTTCAGTTTTCCAAGAAGAAAAGAAAAAAGAAGAGATTAAAAAACCATATGTTTATAATAAAAAAGATAAACCTAAAATAGTAATCATAATTGATGATGTTAGTTCAAGTAGACAAAAGAAAGCTATTTTAGATATTGGTTATACTGTTAATATGGCATTTTTACCACCTACTAAACACCATAAAAACTCTGCAAAAATTGCACAAGATTTACCATTTCATATTATTCACTTCCCTATGCAAGCCTCAGCAAGGTTCAAAGGTTTTGAAAAAGGAACTTTAAAAATCACTGACTCTTATGAAACAATTGAGAAAAGAGTTAAGCAATTAAGACAGTGGTATCCAAATGCAAAATATACAAATAATCATACAGGTTCAGTATTTACTCAAAACTATGAAGCTATGGATAAACTATTTAAAGCACTAAAGAAATATAACTTTATCTTCGTAGATAGTAGAACAACAGCAAAATCTGTTGCTAAACAAATGGCTAAAAAATACAATATGCCTTACATAGTAAGAAATACTTTTATGGACAATAAGAAAGATTATAAATATATTCAAAACCAACTAAAAAAAGCTATTAAAATAGCTAAAAAAAGAGGTTATGCTATAGCTATTGGACACCCTTATCCTATAACTGTAAAAGTTCTAAAAGAGTCTAAACACTTGCTAAAAGGTTTAGAACCAGTTTATTTAAACCAACTTCCCTTTTTATAATAAACTTTTTTATATAATAATATAAATTATTATTTAAAGAAGTTTTATGATTAAAAAAATCGATTTTAAAATAGATGAACTTTCATCTATGAAAAACTATCCAAAAGATTTATACTATATTGGAAATATAAATCTACTAAATCAAAAAAAAGTATCTATAGTCGGAACTAGAAGGCCAAACTCATATACAAAAGAGTTCACCCATAAACTAGCAAGTAAACTATCAAATGCAGGAATTTGTATAGTAAGTGGTGCTGCAATGGGTGTAGATGCACTAGCACACAAAGCAAGCCAAAATTACAATACTATTGCAGTAGTTGCAAATGGATTAGATATAAGATATCCAAGTGTAAATAAAACACTAATCCAAAATATAGAAAAAAATGGACTAATACTATCAGCCTATGAAGAAGGGAATAAAGCAAGAAACTATACCTTTGTTCATAGAAATGAAATAGTTGTAGCTTTAGGAGATATTCTAATAGTATCAGAAGCTGATATAAAATCAGGTAGCTTAACATCAGTTGATTATACCCTTAAAATGAATAAAAAAGTTTATACTCTGCCCCATAGAATAAATGAGAGTCTAGGAACACAAGCATTAGTAAAAAAAGGTCTAATAGAGCCTATCTATGATATAGACGAATTTGTTGAAAACATAGCTCCTAAACAAATAAAAACACAAATAAAAGATGAGTTTTTAGAATATTGTCAAAACTCACCACTTTATGATGAAGCAGTATCAAAATATAATGATAAAGTTTTCGAGTATGAGTTAATGGGAAAAATAGAGATTAGAAATGGGAAAATATTTGTTTTATAGATTAAATATCTTTTCTTTTTAAGTAATAAATTAACATGGGTGTTAAAAACAAAGGTATTGAAGCTATCACTATTAGAAGCTTAACTAAATTACCATGTTTACTATTTTTCCAAAAATGAATTAAATTATTAAATATAAAATAATAGCTTAATATCAAAAGTATAAAAATAGTTAAACTTAAAATTGAGTTTTTTGAACTATAATCAACTTCTACTACTAATGAAAGTACATTTATAAAATATATTAATAAAAAGCACACAAAACTTAATTTCAAAACAATTTTCTTATTCAACAATTTTTTCTCCATAAATAGTATTTAAAATCCTAATAGGATAACAAATTAGCGTCACATTTTGCGTCACAAAATAGAGATAGCAATATTTTACTATAAATATTTTTCATATTTAAATATCATACACAAAAAATTTAAGGAGTGAATATGCAGTTAAGAGTAGCTCAACTTAAAGATGTTGATTCGATTTTAAAACTACATAACAAATATCAAATAGATTCAATAAATGAAGATGATAAAAAAGATGGGTTTGTAACTACTACTTTTGATAAAGAGCAACTAGAAGATATTATAAATAAAGAACAAGGTATCTTCATAGCAGTAGATGTGAAGGAAGAGGTTTTAGCATATGTGATGTCTGCATCATGGCAATACTGGTCAAAATGGCCTATGTTTGCTTTTATGATTGATGATCTGCCTAATCTTAGATACTTAGACAAAGAGATAACTGTAGATAACTCATACCAATATGGACCTGTTTGTGTTGATAAAACAGTTAGAGGTTCTGGAGTATTAGAAAAACTTTTTGATTTTACTCTTGATTATATGTCTAAAAGATATGAAATTTTAGTTACTTTTGTGAATAAAATAAACCCTAGGTCATATGAAGCCCATAAAAGAAAACTTGGACTTGAAGTTATACAAGAATTTCAATACAATAACAACAACTATTACGAGTTTGTGTATGACACAAGTAAGCGAGTTTTACAAAGGTAAAAATGTCCAAAATTTTTTATATAGATAATCATTTTAAGAATGTAACTATGAATAAGCACTTCCATGAAGAGTATACTATAAGTTTTGTATATGAGGGAGTGCATACCTTTATCAATGAAAAAGGCACTTTACATGCCAAAGCTAACTCTCTTCAAGTTATAAACCCTTTTGAATATCACAGCACTACAAAGAGTACATGGGCTCATCTAAATATCATGATTCCAAAAGATATGTTCGAACAAACAGCAAAAACTATACTACAAAGAGAGATTGATTCAACAATCATTTTAGAAAATATAGTTAAAGATGAAGAGACAATCAAACTGTTTAAAGAACTATTTGAAACGCTAAATCAAGAGAATGAAAATGAGATTTTAATTGATAGTAATCTTATTGCCTTTATAGAAAATCTATTAAAAAATCATTCCTCAATAAAAGAAAGAACTCTAATATTTTTAAGCCTAAATAAAAATAAAATAGAAGAGAGTTTTAAATACATAGAAGAGAATATTTCAAGACAAGACTTGACCTTAGATGATATAGCTTCACATATTCATCTATCAAAGTATCATTTCTTAAGAGAGTTTAAAAAACATACTGGACTTACTGTAAACCAATATATCCAAGTTAAAAAAGTTATAAAAATAAGAGAGTTGCAGAAACAAAATCTACCCTTGAGTCAAATAGCATATGAGTGTGGATTTACTGACCAATCTCATATGATAAAAGTATTTAAAAAATATATTGGATATACACCAAGTAAAGTAAAAAACTCTATAATTTCCTAAACACTACAGTGCTTTTTACTTTTTGTTTTTCTAAGTATTAAGTATCCAAGAATACCTGAAGTAATTGAACCTATTAAAATAGCTAATTTATCAGTATAAAAGAACTGATCAGAATCTAAATATGCTAATGAATCAATAAACAAACTCATTGTAAATCCAATACCAGTTAAAACTGAAATACCATATATTTGACCCCATGTAGTACATCTAGGAAGTTTAGCAATTTTCAGTTTTACAGCAATAAAAGTAAAAGTAAATACTCCAACTTGTTTACCTATAAATAAACCAAATATAATCCCTAATGCAACAGGATTAGTTAATTTTTCCAATGACATATCACGTAAATCAACTCCTGCATTTACAAATGCAAAGATAGGCAGAATATAAAAAGCAACCCAAAAGTGAATGTAGTGTTGCAAACTCTTCACAGGCGAGACTCTTTTTCTCTTTTCATTTATTGCATTTAACGGTATTGTAAATGCAAGTATTATACCTGCTAATGTTGCATGGATTCCTGATTTTAGTACAAATACCCAAAGAACTATACCAACTAAAGCATAAGCACTAACAAGGGTTATTTGCATTTTATTCATCAAGTACAAGGTAACTATACAAAATAATGCCATTGCAAGGGAGAAAAACGATAACTGTGATGTATAAAAAAATGCAATAATAAGTATTGCTCCTAAGTCATCAAAAATTGCTAATGCCATCAAAAAGATTTTTAAAGATACTGGAACTCGCCTACCCAATAGTGATAAAATACCTAATGCAAAGGCAATATCAGTTGCTGTTGGGATTGCCCAACCTCTAAGTGCAAAGTCATTATCATAATTGAAAAATAGAAAAACTAATGCAGGAACTACCATACCACCAAGTGCTGCAAAAGCTGGTAGTGCTATTTTTGAAAAGCTGGATAAATGGCCTAAGAGAAGCTCTCTTTTTATTTCTAAACCAATAAGTAAAAAGAATATGGCCATAAGACCATCATTTACCCAAAGAATTAAAGGCTTGGAGATTTCAAGTAAATCTCCTATTTTAAACTCAATTTTTGTGTGTAAAAAGGTATTATAAAATTCTGATAAAAATGTATTACTAAAGATTAGAGCAATCACAGTAACGAACATTAAGATAATACCAGAAGTTGATTCTTTCTGAAGAAATTTTCTAACTAATACCTTCATATCTTTGCCTTTTTACAAAACTATAACAATTTTATAACAAATATGTTTATGCTATGTTAAAACAAGTTATTAATGTCTTAACTGATAAGTAATATCTCCTGCACCAACACCTAAAATTAGACCATCTGTATAAGTTTTGATAACTTTATTTTCTGCAATTAATTGTATTCTTCCTTCGCTAGTTTGAAGTGAATTTGCAAAAATTGGATTATATTTTGCAAACTCTTTAGCAAAATCTATCTCAACTTTCTTTTCACCAGGAATTGTCCAAATTGGTAAAATCACTAGGTCATCACAACCTTCAAAACATGCTTTGAAACCTTCTAAATTATCAATAGTTCTTGAATATTTATGTGGTTGCCAAATCACAACTTTTTTAGTCATTCTTTTGATTTTGTCATACTCAATTACAGAATTAATTGTAGCTTTTATCTCTGTTGGATGGTGAGCATAATCATCAATTACTGCAAAGCCTTGAGTTGCTTGAACAAAATCAAATCTTTTTTTGATACCTTTGTAATTTAAAATATTTGTTCTAATTGTTTCAATATCTAACTCATCTAAAGCTGCTAAAATTGCTAGAGAAGCATCTAATGCAATATGATATCCAAATCCCCAAACTTCAAAGAAACCTAAATCTAAAAGCTCAAATCTAGTATGAGGCTCATTGTCTCTTAAAACATATGAAATATTTTTTATATCTTTTGATGGATATAAATTAATACAATTCTCTTCTTCAATATTTAGTTTTTTAATATGCTCATCTTCTGCATTTAAAACTCTTTTCTTAGCCATATTAATAAACTTTTCATATGCTCCAAAAAACTTTTTTTCATCATATGAATAGTATTCCATATGCTCTGGTTCTGCATTTGTTACAATTGAACAGTATGGATTTGATAAAAGAAAAGAAGCATCAGACTCATCAGCTTCAAAAGCTACTAAATCATTTACATATCTAAAGTTTGAGCCAAAGTCTTTTGAGATTGCTCCAATTAATGCTGACGAATTTAAAATAGAAGCTAAAATAGCTGTAGTTGTAGACTTTCCATGAGCACCTGCAACACAGTAGTTTTTCTTATCCCCTAAAATAATAGGTAAAGCTTCTTTTCTAGATAAAGTTCTAATTTGTTTTACTCTAGATTCAATTAATTCTGGATTTTCATCTGTAACTGCAGCTGAGTAAACTACTAAATCTAAATCATCAGAGATATTTGAAGCATCTTGTGGGCATGAAACTTTAATACCTTCTTCTTGTAAAGCCTTAGTAATTGGCGTGTTTTTCATATCTGAACCACACACTTCATGTCCATCATTATTTAAAAATCTTGCTAATGCAGAAAGTCCGATTCCACCAATACCTATAAAATGTACTTTCATTAAGCGTCCAGTAAATGTTGAAGTTTAGAGTATTGCTCTTTTAGTAACTCTTGGTTTTGAGCTAAATATTCATCTGTATTAAACCTAAAGTCAACCATAAAGTAACCATAGTGTTCATGTGTGCTATTTGCGTCAAAATCAACACATGCTTCATAAAACTCATCTACTGAGATTTTATTTGTAAGAGCAACGATAAGTACATTTAAAGACTTTTCTAATAACTCATCTTCAATAATATTTGCTAAAACAAATACTAACTCTTTTGCTCCATCAAAATTATCAAATGACCATTTCTCAATTGCATGCTCATAAAATGCTCTTACATAAAGTAAATTATCATCTTGTAAATTTAGTTTTTTATCTTGATTTACAATCTTTTCAACTGCGTCAAATGCAACTTTTAGAATTTCCCCATATAAAGAGTTAATTTTATCCTCATCTAAGTCTAAAACTAACATTGAGTCAAGTGTTTCATACATAGCAGAGATATTACCCTCTTCTATAGATTTAACTCTTGTTTCTTCTAAATAGTTTAAAAAATCAGGGTTTGTTCTAGCTTCATTTAATTCGCTTTTATCCATCAATAAAATCCTTTAATCTTGTTAATACTTCTTTTGTTTTTTGTGCATTTTCAACTAATGCAATTCTTACATATCCTTTACCAATTCCTTCTCTTCCAAGGAAACTTCCAGGTAGTACTTTGATATGTTTTTGTTTATATAACTCTTTTGTAAACTCTAGTTCATCTTCAACTTCTAACCAGATATAAAAAGTAGCTTGTGGAGCATCAACTCCTAAGATATCTTTTGCAATTGCAAAGTTTTGTCTGTATTGTTCTCTAAAATACTCAACATGTTCTTGATCATTCCAAGCAGCAGCTGCTGTAATTTGTAAAGGAACAGGTGAAGCACAACCAACATAAGTTCTATACTTCATATAATCTTTTAGGATTTGGGCATCACCTGCAATAAATCCAGATCTTAACCCTGGAGCTGAACTTCTTTTTGAAATTGAGTTCATAATAAGTACATTTTTAAACTCCGGGTTTCCAGCGTCAATACTTGCTTCTAAAAGTGATGCTGGTTTATCATTTTCATCAAAGTATATTTCAGAGTAACACTCATCATTAATTAAAATAAAATCAAATTCTAATGCTTTTTTAACCCAAGAAGATAACTCTTCTTTTGTCATCTCAGCTGATGTTGGATTATTTGGATAGTTTAAAATCACTAAATCACATTTTTTTAACTCTTCATCACTAAGCTGTGCTTTGAAGTTATTCTCTTTTGTAAGATTAATGTGAATAACCTCAGCTCTACTTGCTCTTGCTGCACCTTCGTAGATTTGATAAAAAGGGTTTGTAAATGCAATAGTTGGATTTTGCTTATCAAATAAAGCAAATTGAGGAAAGTTAAATAAAGCTTCTCTAGTTCCAAAAGTTGGAATGATTTGATTCATCTCTAACTTAACACCAAATCTTGTATCTACAAAATTAATCATTGATTCTTTAAGTTCTGGTAATCCAGCACTTGCAGGATATTTCTGTAAAGTTGGTGTTGAGTCTTTTAAAGTTTGTTGTATAAAATCTGGTGTTTCAAATTTTGGTTCACCAATTGTTAAAGCTGATAATTCATACTTATCAGTAGGAGTTACATCAGCTAATAGTTCATTTAATTTTTCAAAAGGGTATTTTTCAAAATTCATATAAAATGTTTCCTTATTCTGTTTTATTATCTTCAACTACAGGGATTAGTAGTTGGTTATATCTATTCATATCAAATGAAATAAAATCTGTATTTGTATAGAATAGTTTTAAAGAGAATCTCTTCTTGAACATCTCTGCTTTAAGTGGCAGAATTTGAAGCATGTTTTTCTCTTTTTTTAATTTTCTAATTGGATTCTCATTACTTGATACAATCTCAATTTTTTCATTAAATATTTTTGCTAAATTTTCAAAGTGATCTAAAAGATTTGACTTATCCTCTTCTTCACCTATTGGGTCTAAATCAAAGATTTTAGTTTTTGTTTTAATCTGACTGGCAACATCAAATACCATAGGAGATATTTGTTCATAAGAGTGTGTATCATTCAATAAAACAACTGTACTCTTAATAGATTTCAACTTCTCAAGTCCAAGTTTAAAAATAGGAATTTTAAAGTCCATAATACCAGCGATACCCTCTTTATCTTTAAACATCTCTTGAGTTAAGATAATCATACCAATATCAAAATGTCTAAAGTCTTCCCTTAAAATTCTAAACATCCCTTTGTTTGCATAATCAATTCTTAAAACAATAGAAGAAAAGTGTCTTAACTCATCTTTGATATAATCCATGATTGGAACTGTTGTTGGCCTAGTAACTCTTACAATTAGTTTTTGGTTCTTTAACCTTTGGTTTAAAAATTTAGCTTCTTGTATAGCTTTTTTTACACTCTTTTCATCCTGTAGATATAAATCTAAATACAAGTAAAGATTGTGTCCAAATGGCATAGGAAACTGCCCTTGGTTTTTTCCAATTGCATTATAAACTTGCATTAAAACATAAGGTTTTCCAACAACTAAAATTACATCGTTTGGTTTTAATACTAATGATGGTTTAATCGTGATTAGTTTTTCATTTCTATAAAGGGCAAAAATTTTCCATTTTTTTTGCTCAATTGACCCAATATATCTGTAGGCATAAGAACTACCAAAAGGTATTCTTATCTCCATAATTTCACCTTGCTTAAGCCCAATATTTTGTGCTACAACAGGAATATTTGGAAGTCTTTCAACCATACCATTTGCTAATACATCAATACCCTTATAAACATTTACATAAGGATCTTCAATACTTATGTTCCAATAATCAAGCACATTCATTTGAAGATTTTGTTTATGCTCTCTGATGTTTTTAATTACACTTAACATCTCATCTTTAGAGTTTAAAACAACTAAAACTTCTGTGTGAATATTTTTATCTAGAACCATAGCTAGTTTAGATTTTGAAGTAGGATCAAATTTATAGAAAGTAAAATTTGAAGGCTTTTGAACAGGTAATATAACATCACTCATGTAGATAACATCATAGGCGTTTTCACCTGTATTTGCTTCCACAATTCTTTGCATAAGCTTCTTAGCAACAATACCATCTAAAATAATCAATATCTTTTTCATTTAGATATTATATCTTATTTTAATTAATTGTAGATTTTAAAGAATATATAAAATTTATGCTTCTATTTTTTCCACTGTTTCAAGGGGCATTTCAATTACAAATTCAACACCAGACTCTACATTTTTAGCATAGATTTTACCACTCATATTTTGTTCAATAATCATTTTTGACATATATAGTCCAATACCAGTTCCTTTACCCTGTTCTTTTGTAGTAAAATAAGGATCAAATACTTTTGGTAAAACCTCTTTATCAATACCACCAGCATTATCAGAAATTGATATTTTTCCAACATTATCTTTTTTTTCTAAACTTACATATACTTCTGGTTTTTGTATTTGTTTTTCAATTAATGCATCTTTTGCATTTGAAAGAACATTTAGTAAAGCCTGTGCAAACTCATTTGGAAAGCCTTCAGCTTTTAGACCCTCTTCAATATTTTTATGAACCACAATATTATAGTTTTTAAAAGTAGAACCAATTAACTCAAGTGAACTATTTAAACTCTTACTTAAATAGAACTCCTCTTTTTTCTTATTTGGAATAAAGAAGTTTCTAAAATCATCAATTGTTTTAGACATCATTGTTGTTAAGTCTAAAGACTCATCAACTGATTTCTTCATAAACTCATCACTCAACTTATTCATTCTATATGAGAGGTCAATATTTTGAATAATAATACTTAAAGCATTTAATGGTTGTCTCCATTGGTGAGCAATATTTCCTACCATTTCACCCATTGCTGCGAGTCTTGATTGATGAAGAAGCATCTGTTCTTGCTTTCTTCTTTTATCAATTTCTTGTTTTACTTTATTATCAAGATTTATATTTAACTCTTCAAGTTCATAAGATTTACCTCTTAAATCTTTATAGGCCTTTTCAAGTTGGCTTGTTCTTTGTTGAACTCTTTTTTCTAAATTTTCATTTGATAGTTTTAATTTCTTTTGAGATTCATCTAAGTGTTTTGTCATCTTATTAAAAGCCATTGACAACTCACCAATTTCATCATCTCTGATATCCTCAACCTTTACATTTAAATTATCTAATGTAATAGAAGAAACTCTTTCATTAAGATCAATAATTGGGTCAGCAAATACTTTTGCAATATAGTAAGAAATCACATAAGATAGAAGCATAAAGCCCATAAGTAAAAAGAAAAACTGTTTATACATACTATCAATCTTTTGATTATACTCACTAAGGTCAAAACTTAAGTGTATCCATCCCCATGAAATTCCAGAAAAATAGATTGGGTATGTATAATGAAAAACCTCTTCTTTTAAAATAGGAGAATAAATAATCTTATAAACCTCTTCATCTTGTTGCATGAAAGAAAACTCTTCATTTATACTTTTATCAAAAGTCCAAGAGTCTTTTTTAATATTAAAATATGAGCTATCAGTTTTCGCAATAATTACATTTTTGATTTTATCATTGTTCTTAATATACTCATTATTAAACTCTACTAAATATGAGTTATCATCTGTAATTAAAGCATTTGAAGAAACAAAAGTGATTGATTGTGCTAAACTTTTAGCTTCTGAATGTAGAAGTTCAATAATAGCCTCTTTTTGTAAACTAATACCTACAAAAGCAAATATTATTGTAGTAAAAGTAATACCTACAAACAGTAGTCTAAAAATCTTTTTAAAAATCCTATTGTTTCTTAATGAAAACATGACTATTTAAACTCTTTTCCTATTAATTTGTCAATTTTTGCAAGAGAAATCAAATAATCATGAACATACTTCAGATAATCTGCTTTTACATATGCTTCAATATATTGAGCTTGAATAACATCTTCTGGCTCTATTGCATCTATTTGATAACCTCTAATATTTAACTTTCTATTCTCTTTTGCAATTTTTTTAGCTTTTTTAAGAGTTTTGATTTGTTTAAATCCAATTAGTGCATTTGAAAGTTCATTTTTAACTTGTAGTGCAATACCCTCTTTTAGCATATCTTGCATAAGATACATTTTTTTCTTTTCTATTCTTTTTTCATTTACTTCATTTGTTGTTTTAAATCCATCAAATAAAGGTAAGTTTGCGGCAAACCCAATACTCCATGAGTTCTCTTGATCATCACTTAAAAACCCATACTCATATGAGTTATAAGTATGAGAAACATCTGCTAAAAATGCCAATGTTGGATAATGACCAGCTTGTTTTTCTTTTATTTGTTCTTTTGAAATTCTTAAAGCAATATCCATTTTTGTAATATCACTATTTGTTTTATAAGCTTGTTCAACTAGTGAGGCTAAAGTATAATTTGGGGGAACTAGTTTTGCTGTATATTTAACATCAATATCACTATTCCAAGGTAAGCCCATTGAGTTAATTAATGCTGATTTTACTAACACCTTATTTGCTTCTAGTTTAGCTACAATTGACTCAATTAAAGCCACTGTTACCTGAACAGATAAATAGTCTGTTTTTTTAACATTTAAAGAGTCACCACTTTCATAAAAAGTTTTTGTTAAATCTTGAACATAAATCATTCTATCTAAAGTTGATTTTGCAATTTTATGAAGTTCATTTGTTAAAACATATCCATAGAAATATTTTTTTGTATCAAATACTACATTTGAATCTTCTCTTTTTACAGTATTTAAAGCTAATAGTTTATTTAGTTTTGCTTGCTCAATAATTGAAGATATTTTTCCACCTGTGTAAATTGGGTATTGTAAATTAATTGATCCTTTTACAGTATCTCTACCATATGCTTTTACATCAGTGTCTAAAGCTAATGTGCTGTTTGCGAAAGCTCCTGCGGGTAAACCATTTACAGTTGCTCTTGCAGTTGCGACATCCATATTATTGTTTAACATAAGATTTACCATTGCTAAAGATTTAGCAGTATCCGCAGGAAGAGTAATATCACCTTTCATTTCAAAAAGTCTATCTTGTTTTTGTCTTTGTCCTACAAACATAGCATTTAAAGTTGGATAGTTTGCACTTAAAGCTTGTTGATATTGAGCATGTGCAACATCTAAAGCTAGTTTTGAAATTTTACTTTGTTTATTATTCTCTAAAGCTATTGATATAGCCTCTTCAAGTGTTACTTTTTTTACATTTGCAAATAAAATATTTGCCATTATAACTAACAGAATAACTGCTTTCATTTTTTATAATTCCTTGTTTATCTTGATTCATATAGTATATCAAAAAATTCATAATATTATTTTATTTAAAATTAATAATTTTTTTTGTTGATTTAAAGTAAATATTCGCAATAATATATAAAGCTTTTATAAAAGAGAACAAATCTATGACCACTGAAACATTAAAAGATCTTACTATTTTATATGCAGAAGATGATGAAGCAATAAAAAACAATACTATCATCACCCTAGAATTGGTTAATGCAACAGTAATATCTGCATCTGATGGGCAAGAAGGATTTGAAAAATTTAAAGAGAATCAAAACAAAGTAGATATCATCTTAACAGATATTTCTATGCCAAACATGGATGGGCTAGAAATGATTGAAGAGATAAGAAAAATAAGAGATGATATACCTGTTTTGGTTACAACTGCTCATCAAGATATCTCATACTTAAAAAAAGCAATTGAGCTTGGTGTAACTTCATATATTCTAAAACCTATTGATATTAGAAATATCATAAAATCTATTGTAAAAGCAATGGAGCCTATAACTTTAAAAGAAGAGCTTATCAAAAAGAATAAAGAGCTTATTGAACTAAATAACTCTTTGGAAGAGAAAATCAAAGAAAGAACAATGGAGCTTGAAAGAGTTGCTTCAACAGACTACCTTACAGGTATAAATAATAGAAGAAACTTCTTTAAACTTGCAAAAGAAAAATTTGAAAATAACAATTCTAATTTATATGCTGTTATGATTGATTTAGATGATTTCAAACAAGTAAATGACACTTATGGGCATAAAGTGGGAGATGAAGTTTTAATTCTTACAACTAAAGCTATAAAAGAAAATCTAAATGATGAAGATATATTTGGAAGAATTGGTGGAGAAGAGTTTGCAGTCTTATTCACAAATGATAATGAAGAACATCTAGATAAAGTAGAAAAAATGAGAGAGATTGTTCAAAATATAAAATATGAAGATGTAAACTTCACTATTAGCCTAGGAATAGCTCAAAAACTTCCAAGTGACAAAAATATCGATATGCTACTAAGCCGTGCAGATGAAGCTTTATATGAAGCCAAAGGTTCAGGACGAAATAAACTAATTTTTAGAGAAAGATAAACTATCAACTCACTTCTGCTATAATTGCGCAATTTTAAAATAAAGGTTTTTAAATTTATGCAATTTAAACTAGAAGCAACAAGAGGAAAAGCTAGAGCTGCCACTATCACTACAGCTCATAGTACTATTCAAACACCTGTTTTTATGCCAGTTGGAACACAAGCAACAGTAAAAGCACTAGATGCAAATGACTTATTATCAATGGGTGCAAAAATCATCTTAGGAAACACATACCATTTATATCTAAGACCAGGAAGTAAATTAATCAAAAAGTTTGGTGGTCTTCATGGATTTTCAAAATTTCCTAACTCATTCTTAACAGACTCAGGAGGATTCCAAGCCTTCTCACTTAGTGATAACTCAAAACCAGATGCAAATGGAATTATGTTTAAATCACATATTGATGGTTCAAAACATTATTTCACACCTAAATCAGTTCTAGATACTCAATATGAATTAGGTAGTGATATCATGATGATTCTTGATGATTTAGTTGCATTACCAAATACAAAAGAGAGAATCAAAGAATCAATTGAGAGAACTACAAAATGGGCTAAAGAAGCTATTGAGTACCACAAAGAGCAACAAGCAAAAGGTATTGGAGTAGATCAAAATATCTTTGCAATTATCCAAGGTGGGACAGATAAAGAGTTTAGGGAAATGTCTGCTAAACAGTTATGTGCCCTTGAAGATTATGATGGTTATGCAATTGGTGGATTATCTGTTGGTGAACCAAACCAAGATATGTATGATACGGTTGAGTGGACAACTCCATTTATGCCAGAAAATAAGCCAAGATACTTAATGGGTGTTGGAACTCCTGAGGATTTAATCGAAAATATCCACAGAGGTGTTGATATGTTTGATTGTGTAATGCCAACTAGAAATGCTAGAAATGGTACTTTATTTACATCTTTTGGAAGAATGAATATTAGAAAAGCAGAATTCAAAGAGGATGCTAGACCTATTGATGAAGAGTGTGATTGTTATACTTGTCAAAACTTCACAAGAGCCTATGTAAACCACTTATATAGAGCACAAGAAATTACATATAATAGATTAGCTTCTATTCACAATATCCACTACTATTTAAATCTAATGAAAAAAGCTAGAGCAGCTATTTTAGAAGATAGATGGGAAGAGTTTAGAGAAGAGTTTTACAAAAAAAGAGGGAATTAGATTCCTTCTTTTTTAATACCCTAACATCTCTTTTACTCTTTGCTCATGTAATTCTTGAGAAGTAAGTTCTTTTTTAGCATTAGCTTTTGCTACTTTTTTTGCTCTTTTTTCTTTTAATTCTTTCTCTTTTTCATCCTCAAATCTGAAATCAAGTTTCTTAGCAAAACCTGCTTTTTGTTGGAATAAGTTTTGTTGAGAATTAGTTTTTGCATCTACAATCTCAGGTGTTATAAAAAATACAAGCTCACTTTGTCCTTCTCTAAATGATTTACTTGTAAATAAAAATCCTAATACTGGAACATCACCTAATACTGGTATTTTATCTACATCTCTTGCATTTTGAGAGTTTACAAGTCCACCTAAAACAATAGTTGACTGATCACCTATTACAACATTTGTTTTAATAGATTTTTCTTTAAAGTTTGGAATTCCATCAACTTGATTTGCCCAATCAATCTGAGTTGATTTTGTAACAATATCTAAACTAATGAAACCATCATTTACTATATTTTTAGCCTTTATATCAAGTTGTAAACCATAATCAATTGGTTTAACTTCTGTAATTGGAATACCTTGTGCATTTGTAGTTTGCATTTTAATATATACAGTACCACCTGCATGGAATTCTGCTTTTTTATTCTCTAAAGTAAGTAGTGTTGTTTCATCTAAGATATTTGCTACACCTTGACTTTTTAAATAGTTTAAAGTTAGTCCTACATTAAAGTGTTTTCCAAGATAGTTTGCCGCACCAGTTAATCCTCCAGTAAGAGAAACAGCCTGTGCCATAAGATTATCTATTGCATCATTTACTAGTCCATTTCTTTGATTGTTTGCTAAACCTCTATCAGTAGCATCAATAGAACTCCATGTATTAGGAACCATTGAGACATTACCATCAGCATCAGTAACTTGTCTATATGAATCAACTTTATATCCTGCACCATATGCATCTAAAGGTTCATTATAATAAGTTCCATCTGAGTTTTTAACTTGCATATAGTTTTTACTAGAAACAAACCAATTATTCTTTAAGTCTAAACCTTTATCATTATTTACTTCAACAGCATAAAGTTTAACTCTAATCATCTTATCTGGGTTCTCTAACGTAGCTAAATCAACTAAGTCTGTATCTAAATTAACTCCAGCTTTTTTAAATAGATCTAAAACCTTATCTTTCTCTTTTTGGTTTTTAATACTACCAGAAAGAATAATCTTTCCTTTTGTTTGTTTAATATTTAAATTAGAACCTATTATTTTTGCAACTTCAATAATTGACTCTAAGTTCTCTGTAATATTAATATCAATATGAATAGATGTTGTATCATGAAAAGTAATTAAGATATTACCATGTCCAAGTTTTTTTGTATAAACTTTAATACTTTGAAGAGGTTTTTCAACACTATCAAGAAAATCAACTTCAACACTTTCTGCATCACTAACTTTAATATTTTTAATCATTTTATCAAACTCAAAGATTTTAAAAGCACCCTTTGCCATAGAGATATTCTGATCATACAAATTCTTATTCTTTAGCGTATTTGAAAAAGATATACTAACTAATAAAGCTACCACCGCTAATATTTTAAATAAATTGTTCATACTTATCTCCTAGTTTAAAGTTAGTGTAAGACTACACTCTTTTTGAAAAGAACTACTCTCATTAAAAACAACAATTTTTGAATGTATATTGTTAGATTTTGTTGGTAAAAAACTATTATTCAATGTCGCATATACATTCATTATAACCTGTCTATTTTCAAGTGTAGTACTCTCTGTACAAGACAAACCACCTGATGTTACAGATTGAACATAATCACCTTTTATTTTATTAATTCCAGCGATTATATCAGCTTCGTCTTCATCTAAAGCAATCATTCTTGCAGCATATGCAGAAATTGATTCTGCATTTTCATTTACTTTTAAAGCATTTGCATAGTCAATAACAAAAAATAAAAATCCTACAAAAGATGTAAAAATAACTATCCATAATACAATTTGTTCAACAACTGCATTTTTAAAGTTTTTTATCTGTTGTTTTTTTGATGTGACTGTTTTCATCTCTTACCTGCTTTTTTCACTGCATACGAGTAAGATATCTCTCTTACTACGTTTTTATTTACATATAAACCATCACAAGTTTTATACCAATGATTAAGTTTTTCTACATATGGAATAATTGTATTTCTTTCATACAGTTTTTTCTTTTTAGAACTTGTAGATCCTTCATCTCTTATATAGAACCTATTTACATTACCTATTATAAGTTTATCTTTAATAGAAGCACAAGTTTTTTTGCTATCAACCACAATATTTACACTTTTTGTTTTTGTTTTCGCAGATGCATTAGCCTTTTTCTTATCACTACTAATATTAGTGTAATTAATAACTGCACTTTTTTGAACTACATTATTTTTTGGTTCATACCATTTATATTTGTAAATTTTTGGTTTATAAACTCTTTTAACACCTTTAGTTGTTTGAGACTTAGAAGCTTGTTTTGATTTTCTCATCTGCTCAGCTTTAAGTTTTGCTTCCATCTCTAGTTTAGCTTCTAATATAGCCTTTTCTTCTTCTGCTAACTTCTCTTTCTCTTCAGAAGATAACATGTCACTAGGATCAATAATAACTGATTCTTTTGTTTTAATCATCCAAAGTTGATTCCCTTTGTTGTAATCTTTGATTAAAGAGATTAAAACTTTTGGTTTAATATCTAAGATTACCTCATCTGATTTTACATCAACAGTCTCTTCAACTATTTTTTTCTTAACTACTTTTTTTACTTTTTGTTTTGTAATAGTCTCTGATTCTGTAAAACCATCTCTTAAGAAGCCTAATATTCTAATATTGTTAGCTACATACTGTACTTCAAAATCAAAATATTTTCCTTTTTTGTTTTCACTTCCTTCTTTTGGGTAAACAGAGATAATATTTACCATATCCCCTTGTGCAACAGAGTAATTAGGGTTATCAAACATATCAAACTTCATATTGTAACTACTAAATTTAAAATCAAGAATTTTTGCTCTACTCTTTTCAATTTTAGTATTAAGTTTTTGTTTTAAGAAAACCTCATTTTTATAGATTTTCTCTTTTGTATATTTTCCTATGATCTCTTTTTTTAATAAGGGTTTATTTAATAAATATTGTTTAGCAATTTTGGTTTTTCCCATATGATCAACTGTAACAAGTGTGTTTTTCTTGATATCGTCTTTAGCGATATATATTGTTACTAACTCATTTTTACTTTGCTGTGCTTTTTTGTTTTTATTATAAAAATAAAAAGCAGCACCAATCGCAGAAAATAGTAATGATGCTAGTATTAATATAATTAGTATTTGTTTATTTAATTGCATATTTATTCCTTATTAAAATTTAAACCCCAAGTGTTAATGTTCCACCCATAATTGGGAATATAATAAATGCCCCAAACGCAGGTAGAACAAACAGGAATATAATCAACATTAAATACATGTTCAATGTATTTACCTTCCCTTTAATTTGATAAAATCTTGCTTTTCTCATTTCATCTGACTGCATGGCAAAGATATTTTTAACACCAATACCAGTTTCTTCACTTAAAATCAAAAAATCAATAATTTTATCTAACTCCCTACTATCAACTCTGTTTTTCAAGTTGTCATAGGCAACTTTAGTTGAATAGTTCGTCATTTCATACTCTAAAATAGAAATCTCTTTTAATAACTCAGGATCAATAATCCCTTGTCCCCTTCTGGATACTTCAAAAAAAGCATTTTTTAAACTACCACCAGCTTCTAAAATTACATTAACTAAATCTAGGAATATTCCTAAATCTCTATCAATTTTCTCTATTCTTTCTGACTTTGACATATATAAATATAGTTTTCCACCAAAAACAATAGATAAAACACCAACTATTACGCTAATAACTCCAACTGTCATAGAAAAGAAAAATGGAAGCACACCCATAATAATAAAACCAATCAATGCAAAAAGTAGTCTGGCTTCCGTATACTCTTTATAAGTAATTCCAGATTGAATTAATTTCATATTCAAACTTTCATCACTTTTTTTATCTTTATTTTGCTCTTCTATAATAGCTTTATTATCCAATTTAGAAAGAAGAACAATATTTCTTTGTTGTTTCTTTCTTTGAAGTATTAATATAACTGCTATTATTAATACTGAAAGCAACAATGGTGCTAATATTAAAATTACAATTGTTTTATCCATTACTTAATCTTTGTTAATAAACTATTTATAAACAGCCCAAAGGCAACCCATACAGCAATAAAGAACATCTGTATCTTACCTGTATCACTACCAAAGAAGTGTGCATTTAATGAATTATTAAGAGCATTGTTCATCATCATATATGTAAATACAATAAGTGCAAGAATCATATATGTTCCTACTTTAATCTCTTTAGTTGATGATGTAATTTCTTGTTTAATCTCTCCTTGATCATGTAGTGTTTTTCTTAACTTATCTAAAGTATTTGAAAACTTACCACCTGATTTTCTACCAATTGAAACTGTTAGATAAAAAATTCTAAGCTCCCTTGATTCAACAAGTTTAAACATCTTTTCAAAACACTTATCTTCACCAATTACAGACTTTTCATTTACATAAATATTAAATATTTGTCTTGCTAATTTTGATTTTGACGTTATAATTGATTTTTTTAAAGCCTGCTCAAAACCAACACCACTTTTCATCATACTTGTAACTTTGTCAATCATCTCTTTTAATGCAAAGTTAAACTCTTCTTCTCTTACCTTTATGATTTTCACTAAAACAAGATATGGGAAAAACATAAAGATAAAAAAAGTAAAAACAAAAATAAATTTAGATTTAACAACAAAATATATAAATAGACTAACTAAAAAACCAAAACCAATACATATCAAAACAAAAGTGTATTCTCCTCCTTTTGCTGTAAATCCTGCATATCTTAGTTTTTTTCTTAACCAATTTGTTTCATCACCAAAAGCATCAGCTTTATTTTTATCTAAAATTTTACTATTTGTATTAATTAGCGTATTAATAATCAATTTTTGGTGATTTACTCTATGAAATCCCGTATATAGATTATATGCTAATGCTACAAGTAAAACTGGTATAACTATGATAAAAAATAAAACTAAATTATCCATAACTTACTCTTTTTTCATCTTTTGGAAATGCGGCCATTTATGGAATAGCTGATGATCCCTATCTAAGAATACATCTAAGAATGAATCATCCCAACCACACATAACAGATGGTAAATCTGTTTCTAATGCCTCAATCAACATTGACTTTGGCATCTCAAAATTCGGATCAAAAACTCTTTTATCAATATCAACACCAAACATATTCATCTGTTCAATTGTTCTAGTAGGTGTTGCTAATACTTGGAATTCTCCCTTTGTTTTCTTTAAATCACTTGTATCTCTTTTAAATTCAAAAATATTATTTAATGAAATAACACCATTATCTTCCATTCTTCTTTCAATCTCTGATACAGTAATTAGTTTTCTTGTACCATCAGGGAATCTCACAAGTTGAATAATTAAATCAATTGCCGAAACCATTTGTGTTCTAATAAATCCAATATTTGCACTAGGTCTTGCTTCAAGATACATGTTCTCAATTCTTACTAATGCCTCTTTTGTATTATCCGCGTGAACTGTAGTCATTGAACCTGGGTGACCAGTATTCATGGCATTTAACATTACAACAATCTCCGCACCTCTACACTCACCAACGATGATTCTTCTTGGTGATGATCTAAGTGCTGATCTAAGTAAGAAGTCAAGAGTAATCGCACCCTTCCCTTCCTCATTTGCCATTCTTGCCTCATACTGTCTAATTGAGTGACAAGGCATTTGAGGTTGCATCTCTCTAGTATCCTCAATAACCATAAGTTGTTCATTTCCATCAACAAACCTAGTCATGGCATTTAAGAAAGTTGTTTTACCACTTGAAGTACCACCAGATACAATTACATTACATTTTCCTTTTGCAATTTTTACAAGGAAATATGCCATTTTCATATCCATTTGACCACTATCAATTAACATCTCTAATAGAAGTGGAATCTCATTAAACTTTCTGATTGTAATACAAGAACCACCATTTGCTGCAATTGGAGGGATTTGTACCTCAACCCTTGAACCATCATTTAATTTACTTGAAATAATTGGGTGAGCTTCATCAATTTTTCTATTATTCTCACCCAACATCTTATCAATAATTTTTCTAAGTTCCTCTTCACTTCTAAAAGTAAAAGGTGTTTCTTCTGTTTTACCTTTATAAATAATGTCAATAAAATCTTTTGTATTTACAATAACATCATTTAATCCATCTTTTGCAATATCAAAAATAGTAGAGATATGACCATAACCAACGATATTGTTTATAATCATCTCTTTTATATCTTCTAAATGCTCTTTACTTAAAGCTTTCACCTCAAAATTATAAGCTTGTATATACTCAGGTAAAACCTCTTCTAAACTCTCTTTAGTAATTTTCTGATCTGATTTAAGATTCATTAAAAAGCTATCATTAATTCTTAATGCTAAATCATACAACTCTTTGTTTGTATAGATTTCTGGGAAAACCAACTCATCATTTACTATATGTTTTTTTATCTTCTGAATTTTATCTTTTGCTTCTTCAAACTCAGAAATTTCTTCATCTTGCTTTTTATCTTCATCTTTTAAAGCAATATTTTTTACTTCATGGTCTTCAATTAAATCTCTTAAACTTCTCATTTTTTACTCTTTCCAAAAAGTGAAGAAAAGATACTTTTTTTCTCTTTTCCATTTTTCTGATAGAAACCTTTTATCTGTAAAATTTTCTCTAATCTTTTTATAAATGGTGAATCACTATCTACTTCTGTAGCTAAATCACAATAATTCCAACACTTTCCTAAAGTTTTATAATCATTAGGAATTTTATAATCATCAAAGTGAATTTTCTCACCACTTGTCATATTTAAAATAGATGTAACATCACTTACAGAAATAGAGTTTTGAGAATCATATCTATTTACAATGAATGAGATCTTCTCTTTTAAACCTGCTCTTTTCATTAAAGAGTAGAAAGTTTTTACTTTTGAAATATGTGGTAAATTCATCTCTGTTACTAACCATATTTCATTTACAACATCATATATAGTTGTTTTTAAATTTGAAGCATCTGCAATACCAATATCTAATATAATAAAGTTAAAATAATCACTTGCAGCATAAATATATTCAAGTAGTTTTTCAATAAATACACCTTGTTCAAGATACTCTTTATCAATATGTTTTTGAATTCCTGTCACACTATAGAAGTTTTCACTTACTTTTACTAATCCATTTTGCATATTATTTTCTAAATGAAACTCACTACTATTTATTAAATCAATAATAGTTTTATCAGGTAGAGGATTTTCACCTAAAAATAGATTTGATATGGCTTTTGTTGTTGATAAATCAATATATAAGATATTCTTTTCAGGCATTTTACTTGCTAATAAAGAAGATGAGTTCATTGCAATGCTTGTAGTACCAATTCCACCTGAGATACCACTCATTGCAATAATTTTATTTCCCTCTCTATTTTTATTAATTAAGTTATTTCTTGTATTGACAATAATATTTTTTATCTCTTCTGCTTTAAACTCAGTAATAGGAATATAGTTTTGAATGCCAAGTTTTCCACAATACATCGATAAATAGTGATCATTAGGTCCAATAACAATAATTAATTCATTTAAGCTTCTAACAATATCTTCACTTTGTTCAATAGCACTTTTACCTTCTATCAGATAGATGATAATATGTTTTGACTCTTTTGAACGTATATCTTTTGAGTGAGGATCGATAGAATTATCTAATATTACATCAACATTAAATAAACCTTCTAATCCATTCTTTAAATTACTAGCAAACATATCTAATGTTTCATCATGGATTAAATAGATATTAAAAGATACATCAGAACCTAATAATTTCTTCTCAAGTTCTCTTTGATGTTCTAAATATTTAATAATTTTTTTAATTAATTTTTTTAAGATTGAGGATGATTTTAGCCTTTCATATATTTGAATATATCCATAAACAATACCATCTTTTTCTAAGTGAATCTTATAACCTCCCGATTCTTTGGGCAATTCAACTTTTTCTCCATCGCAATCAATAGAGAATTTATGAAAGAATTCATTATATTCATAGTTATATCTATAAAATGAAATATATTTTAGGTTTGCTAAGTCTGTAAATAACTCTAACATCTCTTCTATTTGATTGTGAATAGAGCTATTCTCTTTGTTAAGGTCTAGTTTTTCTTGAAATTCATCTAATGTCATTTTTATGTCCTAGTATCAAACTCAACATCGTTTGTTATATAATTATATCAATTTATAATAAAATTAACAACAATTAGTTATTTTAGTATTTTTATTTAATTTAAGAGGGTGAAACATCCACACCATCTTCAATATCTTTTGTATCAATATTTCTTGGTATTCTAACTTTTGTTGTATCCAAATTGATATCATTAAAATCTTTATCTCCACCATCAGGTAAATCTTCCATTGTTATAATATACTCATCATTTGGATCATTTGCAAAGTCTATATTATTTTGCGATGCATGATCAACCCAATCTTCCCAAGTAGCATCTCTACTTGACCATCTTCTACAAGAGCCATTTCTTCTATATCTTGTACAATAATCAATATCTTGAGAGATAAATGCTTCATAATCATCAAAATACTCTTTTCCTACTTCTCTCATATGATCATAACCATTGTCTGTATTAAACTCAGTATCTTGAAAATAAACTACTCCATTGTCTGTATTTCCATCAATTGTAGTCTCTGGAATATTAGGAGAACATCCTGAAATACTTATACTACTATCCAAAGTAGCTGTTCTAGACCCAAATCTATCATATCCATCAGGAATAATAAAAAACCTTGTATCTAAGTTAGTATAAGAACCTAACTCATCTCCAATTTCATGATCTTCTTTATTTACTAAAACTAGTTTAGAATTAGTAATACAATCGTTATCATCTAATTCATAAGTTCCTATCATATTGTGATAACCAGCATTTGATCCACCATATCTCATAACAATAGAGATAATATCACTTTGATCTTTTGTTACATACTCTGTCCAGTTAACCTCAGGCAGACTAAACGAGTCTAAATCTAAAAGTTTAAACCAAAAATTATCTTGAACATAACCTGAAATAGTTGTTGTCACTACATTTGGTTCACCATCACCTGTAGTATCTCTCCAAACGTAGTCAATTAAACCTTTAGATAATAGTTCATTTCCTAGTTTTGTTTCCCCTAATATTTCATTATTTATATTTTGTGATTCAGACATATCTTCGTTATACATATATGACTTTGCTAAAGCTCTTGTTGAGTTTTTAGCAATCTCTTGAAGTTTTAATGCCTTATTCCTTGCCACAAATTCATCTGTAATTGTTGCTGCAAAAACAATTAATGTAGCAAAAAGAAAAAAAACCATCATTATTTGATCAATAAATGCTTTTTTATATCTTTTATTTGCATTTTTCATAATAGTGCCTTAAAATCTAAAAGGATAAACACCTAAATAAATAAGTAATTCAACTGTAATTACTGCAAAAAACATTACAGGAACCATAGCTGCAACTCTTCTTTTTCTAATTTTTTGCATATAAAGAAGTGCTAATGTTTGATAAATACCAGTGATTACTAAAAATAAAGCAAATGGTTTAATGCCTAAAAAAAGAGCTACAACCATCATATACTTTATATCCCCTCCACCTAAAATCATCTGTCGATTGATTAACATAACAAGGATAAAAAAAAGTAAAACACCTAGAGATAAAACAATAGAACTTATATATATTTTCGATTCTATTAGTCCAAAAATTAGTAACATTAAAGACATTGTAATAAGAATATTATTTGGTACTAAAAATTTTTTGTAATCAGTCCATGATAAAACAGCAGAAAATATATAAAAGATTATTGCAAACATAAAAGCCCCTCAGCTTATGGGCAAACATATAGATACTTTAAAGATAAAAAGAGTAGTAAAACTACTCTTTTTATTCTGAAGTTGAAGTTGTTACAGAATCAATTTTACTTGAAGCAGCAGTTTTAACTTCTGTTGTTTCTGTTCCTACCCAAGTGTTTAGACCAACAACTGCTCCAACACCAACAATCACTAATAATAAAGTTACAAGGATTTTATCCATTGCACCTTTTTCGCTTTTCAATCTTCTTTTTAAAAATTCTAACATCTCATACTCCTTATAATAGTTAGTTACTGTTATAAAATAATTTTGTTGAGATATATTGTGTTGCAATAAAATATAGAAAGTAATGCAACCCGGCTATCTTCCAACAAGACCCGTGGCTTTCCGTCCTTACCTCACGATAAGTTTGGCCAGTAAATATATGTTTGTTATTGTAATTGTTACATACCAATGCTTAAATTAAACTTAAAATAATAAAATGGTATCAAAATAGTATCATTTTAAAAAAGTTTCTTTTTTTATTATTTTACGCTTCTACAAACATATATTTCATCATACAACATATCTATACCTATAATAATTATACTCTTTATATTGATATATATCAACTTTTTAAAAAATTAACTACTTATCAAATAATATGCTTAATAAATTAGAAGAAGCGACCTAAACTCCATATATAATAAACTTTTATAACATCTTATATAACTATTATTTAAATAATTTTACTAATATTTCTTAGCTTTTTATCTAAATAATATAATTAATTTTTATTTAAATAAACTATTAATATAAGAATATTTAAGCTTTTTAAAGCCTTATAAACTCTTTTTTTGATAATATACAAAATATTTAAATTCTAAGGAAAAATATGACTGTAGATGATAACTTAATTGCTAAATTGTCAAAACTATCTAGTTTAGAGATTGATGAAGCAAAAAAAGAGAATTTAAAATCTGAACTTGCAGATATTATCAACTTCGTTGAAAATTTAAATGAGATTGATGTATCAAGTATTGAAGCTACATTTAACACTGTTGAGGGTGGAACACCTTTGAGAGAAGATGAGGCAAAGCAAGATTTAGAACTATCTAATCACATCTTAGAAAACGCTCCACAAAGCGAAGATGGGTATTTCATCGTACCAAAAATTATTGAGTAAGGAAATAAAATGATGAAGGTTTATGGAATTAAAACTTGATCATCTGTTAGAAAAGCCTTAAGTTTTTTTAAGGAACACAATATTGAAGTTGAGTTTATCGATACAAAAAAAGAGACTCCAGCTTCTACTTCTATCAGATCTTGGGTTGATAAAGCTGGAATTGATTTAGTATTCAATTCTAGAGGAACTAAGTATAGAAGTTTAGGTTTAAAAGAGTTAAACCTTGATGAATCAGGAAAGATAGAGTGGCTTGAAAAAGAGCCTATGCTTTTAAAAAGACCTATCGTTGAAGCTAATGATGATGTTATTGTTGGTTTTAAAGAAGAGGATTATCAAGCAAAATTCTTATAATAAAAAAGGGAAGCTAAAACTAGCTTCCCTTTTTTTATCTCTATAAATAAACTAGATTAAACAATAATGTTTGATCTAGCTTCTTTTAATGTATCAGCAATCATAAATGCTAATTCTAATGCTTGGTCAGCATTTAATCTTGGGTCACACTGAGTATTATATCTAGATGATAATCCCTCTTGAGTAATAGCAGAAGAACAAGAACCAGTACACTCTGTTACATCTTGTCCTGTCATCTCTAAGTGAATACCACCAGCATAAGTACCTTCAGCTTTATGGATTTGGAAGAACTTTCTAACTTCTGATAAAATAGCTTCAAAATCTCTTGTTTTATAACCATTATCAGCTTTGATTGTATTTCCATGCATTGGATCAGATGACCATAATACATTTTTCCCTTCTTTTTTAACTCTTGCAAGTAATTTAGGGAAATGATCTTCAATTTTATTTGCACCCATTCTAACAATAAGATTTAATCTTCCTGCTTCATTATCTGGGTTTAATGTATCAATTAATTGAAGTAATTCATCCTCTCTCATTGTAGGACCAACTTTACATCCAATTGGGTTTTTAATACCTCTGAAGTACTCAATATGAGCATCTTTTAAGTCTCTTGTTCTATCACCAATCCATAACATATGTGCAGCACAGTTGAACCAATCACCAGTGATTGAATCTTTTCTTGTTAATGCTTGCTCATAGTTAAGTAATAGAGCTTCATGAGAAGTATATAAAGAAGTTTCACTTAATTGTGCAGTGTTAGCACTTGTAATTCCACAAGATTGCATAAATTGAAGTGCTTCTTGAATTTTGTTTGCCATCTCTTCATACTTAGTTCCAAGTTCATTATCTTTTACGAAATCTAAGTTCCATGAGTGAACAGAGTTTAAATCAGCCATACCACCTCTTGAGAATGCTCTTAAAAGGTTCATAGTTGCAGCACTTTGGTTATAAGCTTTTAATAGCTTCTTAGGTTTTGGATTTCTTGCTTTTTCTGTAAACTCAATATCATTTACAATATCACCTCTATATGAAGGTAAAGAAATTCCATTAATCTCTTCAAAATCTGCAGATCTAGGCTTTGCAAATTGTCCAGCTACTCTTCCTACTTTTACTACAGGACATCCACCTGAGAAAGTAAGAACTACTGCCATTTGCATCATTACTTTAAATAAGTCTTTAATGTTATTAGCATCAAATGCAGTAAAAGACTCAGCACAGTCTCCACCTTGTAAAAGGAATGCTTTTCCATTTACTACATCAGCAAGTTTATTTCTTAAACTTAATGCCTCACCAGCAAAAATTAAAGGGGGATACGATCCTAGTTCTTTTTCAACTTTTTGAAGTTTTTCTAAGTCGTTATATGTAGGTTGTTGCTTTATTGGAAAGTTTCTCCAGCTACTTGGATTCCAATGATTCATTTTTTCCGCCTTTATTGTATATTTAATAATGGAAGATTTTATCTAAATGTTACTTAATATGGGAAGAGTAGGATGTTACCTAATTGTAACGAATATTAAAAATATTAAAAAAAAAGGTGTCAAAATGACACCTTTTTATATTAGTTAATTAATTTTGCTAGTAAATCTTTGAAAGATACTTTAAATGCATCTAAGCCATCAGTTAAAAGTTTTTCATAAATATTTTCAACTTTTACACCTTTGTCAGCTAATAATTCAAAGTATTCATCACAAGCTGTTTCACTCATAATTTCAGTTTGCTCTTTTACACCATCTTGTAACCAATCTTCAATTGTTCCTAATGGAGCAGTATTTACAGAGTTTGGATAGATTAAGTTATCTACATAATAAGATGGAGCTAACTCATTTCCTTTTACACCTGTACTTGCAAATAAAGTTCTAATATTTTTGTTTTCAAACTTATTTACTTCGTGATAACATTTAGTTGCATTGATGATTCCTAATTTACCAGTTTCTAAACCTTTTGATAAAAAATCACTATCAGCTAATCTATCTAATCTAGATACAAATACAGAAATTACTGCTTTAATATCTTTGTTTGATTCTTTGATACCTTCATCTAAAGCTTGAGCACATTTGATTGCTTGCTCTGGAGAGAATATTAAAGTTGCGTTTACATGAATTCCCTTTGAAGTTAATTCTCTCATTGCAATATATCCAGCTTGTGTTGCTGGAACTTTAATCATTACATTATCAGAACCAATTAATGAGTTTAATCTAACACCCTCTTCAATAGTTCCCTGAGCATCATCACATAATAATGGATCAACTTCGATTGAGATAAATCCATCATCAGCGTCATTTTTATGTAAATCATCTAATAATGCAGCTGCTCTTTTAATATCTGTTAATGCTAATTCTTCATAAATTGTTTTAGCATTGTTTGCTTGTAACATATCTAATTGTTGTTTGTATGCTACAGAGTTTGAAATCGCAGATTCAAAGATTGCTGGGTTTGAAGTAGCACCTTGAATTGTTTGGTCTGCAATGATTTCTTGGAATCTATTCTCTAAGAAATCTCTTTCAATAAAATCACACCATAAAGAGTAATTAATATCTTCTTTTAAACTCATTGTTTTCCTTTTAATAATTTCTTTTTAATATAGGAAATAAATTCCTATTAAAAAACCAAAACCTAAAGATTAAATCTTATTTAGGATTTGAGTTAAATCTTTTGTATCTACGATAATGTTTGCTTCTTTTTTAAGAACCTCTTTTGCGCAGAATGCAATTCTTGTATCAGCATGTTCAAACATTGATAAATCATTTGCACCATCACCACAAACTAAAGTGTTCTCTCTTGTAACTCCAAGCATTCCTTGAAGTCTTTGAATCATATCACCTTTTGAGAAACCAAACATCATATCTCCACCAACTTGTCCCGTAAGAATTCCATCTTTTTGGTGTAATACGTTTGAGAAATCAGCATCTAATCCTAATTTATCTTTTGCAGGAGAAGTACCAATTCTAAATCCACCTGAAAAACATACTACTTTATATCCCATTTTCTTAAGCTCAGGAATTAACTCATAAGCTCCAGGCATAAGTGGTAAATCTTTACAAATTTCAACAGCTTGTGAATACTCTAAACCTTGTAATAGTGATACTCTCTCTATTAAAGACTCAAAGAAGTCTAACTCTCCAGCCATTGCTTTTTCAGTAATTCCAGCAACCTTTTCTTCTAAACCTAAAGGCTTCGCAAGAAAGTCGATAGTTTCACCATCCATAAGTGTTGAATCAAAATCAAAAACAGCTAATTTCATTAAATTTTCCCTAGTTTTATTCTTTAAAAGTTATAATAATACCCAAATTATACTAAAGGAATCTCTTTCTCAATGAAACTAGCAAGTATCGATATTGGTCTAAAAAGAATTGGAGTGGCTATTTGTCTAAGCTCAAATATTGTAACTCCACAAACTGCAATTTTAAGAAAAAATAGAAACCAAGCTGCAAATGATGTAAATGCATTTTTAAAAGAGTGGGAAATAGAAAAACTAATCGTTGGACTTCCAAGTGCAAGTGAAGATATGCAAAAAAGAATCCAACACTTTGTAAAACTACTAGAACTTGAAATCCCTTACGAATTTCAAGAAGAAAACATGAGTTCAATTGAAGCAGAAGATTTAATCAAAGGTGATATTAAATACAAAAGAGATGGTAGAGTTGACTCTATTGCTGCACAAATTATCCTAGAGAGATATCTTACATCTAACAAACAATAAACAAACTCAAGATATAATTTCCTAATATTATTAGGATTTTATGTGTATAAATACGAATTAATTTTAAATATTATCAAATCAAAAGATTTACTTTTTAGAGCCTTAAAAATTGCCTTTGTTGTAGGGATTATTTTAAATATCATAAATCAAGGTGATTACTTTTTGAATATGCAGTTTGAGCATGTAAACTTTATAAAAGCTGGACTTACTTTTTTAGTACCTTTTTGTGTATCTATGTACACAGCAGTATCAATGAAGCTAAAATTTCATGTGGGTGAAAAATCTATAGAAGACGTAGTTTTAAGATGTAAAGTTTGTAACACATGTAAAACTTTGAAAAAAGAGCAAATTATTCCATTTTGTGAGACATGTGGCGAAAAAACTCTTTGGAAACTAAGTTCAATAAAAGATAAAAAGTGCAATAACTCTTAATCACTTGCCTTTTTAACTCTATCTTGATATTTCATTCTAATTTCATCTATTTCATCAAAGTGTTCAAAAAACAAATCAACTAATGTAGGATCAAAATGTTTACCTTTTTGATCTTTAAAAAGCTCAAAAATTCTATCTAATTCCCAAGCCTCTTTATAAACCCTATCACTTCCAAGAGCATCAAATACATCAGCAATTGCAGTAATTCTTCCAAAAATATGAATCTCTTCACCTTTTAATTTTTTTGGATAACCTGAACCATCCCATTTTTCATGGTGCTGATGAGCTACAATTGCAGCAGCTTTTAAAATAGGTTTATCAGAGTTTTTAAGCATATTATAACCTAGGGTTGAGTGAGTTTTCATAATCTTAAACTCTTGATTTGTTAATTTCCCTGGCTTATTTAAAATCTCATCTTTGATTCCAACTTTTCCAATATCATGCATAGGACTTGAAAGTTTTAAAAGTTCTGCTTCATCATGTGGTAAACCATATTTTAGTGCTAAAACTTTTGAGTATTCAGCTACTCTTTTTACATGATTCCCCGTCTCTTTTGATCTAGTTTCACCAATAGCTCCCATTGTATAAACAACATCTTTTTGGATATTTATAATCTCTTCATTTGCTTTTACTGACTCACTAATATTTGTACCATATGCCATAATCTTATGCATATCTTTTACACCTTGAAGTGAGAATTGATAAGTATCACCATTTTCAAATTTATGTTTTATTTGAACAAGTCTATTTTCATCTATGATATTTTTTAATTCAAAACTATCATTTAAAAAACCAAAATTTAACTCTTTTGGGAAAATTTCTTTTGCAGGAGTATTTTTAAAAAGAATTTGTGCAGACTCATCAATTACAAAAACTGGTTCTGGATTAAACTCTGGAAGAGAAGCTAAAAAATTGTTTTGCTCTCGTAAAGACTCATTTATACCTAAAAGTCTATACATAAAACAGTTATTAGTAAGCACAGTAAATAAAGTCATAAGACCCATAGCAACCATCATCCAGCTTTGCATTGCATATGCCATAATGAAAGAAGCAATTACTAAAACAACTCTAATATTTATATCAAGTTTTGTCATATTACAATTTTTATCAGCACAATACATTATAAATCCTATTTAAAATATTATTTTTTCTCAATTGAAACAACAGCTATCGCAAACCCAGAATCATGAGTAATTGATAAATGTGATTTTTTTATTTTAAATTTTTTACGTAAAGCTTTTGTGTACTTGATTTTTGGAGCACCTAGTTTTGACTTTGAAATTTTTATATCATGGAAAGAACAAATGGCACCAATTCCAGTACCTATTGCTTTACTTGCTGCTTCTTTAGCAGCCCAAAAACCAGCAGCAGTTTCAGGTCGTTTGATAAGTTCTATTTCTTCATCATTCAAAAACCTCTCATAAGCTTTTCGTCCAAACTTTTCATGCATTCTTTTGATTCTTTCAATTGATGCTACATCTATACCTATCATTTTATTCCTATTTGTGTATAATTTCTGTTATGAAACTGTTTATTAGAAAACTATTATATCTTATTGTGATGTTATTTATTATTAGTCTTATTTCTTTTATTGCAATCCATGCTGCACCTAACTCATTTTTTGCAAGTGGAGAGCTAAACCCTAATATTACTGAAGAATCTATTGCTCAACTAAAGGCTATATATGGTTTAGATAAACCACTATATGTACAGTTTTTCTCTTGGGTTTACTCTATTGTTCAACTTGATTTTGGAATATCTTTTTCAAGTGGAGCCATGGTGAAAGATGAGATTTTAAGCCGTATTCCAATTACACTTACAATAAATATTATCTCAATGGTTTTAATATTTATAATCTCACTTTATTTAGGAATAAAAGCTGCATTAAGTAAAAATAGTTTTTTTGATAGATTTACAGGGCAATTATCACTACTTAGTTTTTCAATGCCATCTTTTTATTTAGCACTATTGTTAGTTTTAGTATTTGCTATAAACTTTGAAGTTCTACCAATTGCTGGTTTACATAGTATGAGTGATGATGGAAGTTTAGCTTATTATCTAGATTTTGCATGGCACTTGATACTTCCTATTTTTATCATTGTTTTTGGTGGGATTGGAAGTTTAACTTTGTATATTAGATCACTAACTATTGAGATTTTAAAATCAGATTATATCTTCTTTGCAAAAGCTAGAGGACTTAATGACAAACAGATTTTAAGATACTATATCTTACCAAATCTTTATCCTCCAGTTATTACACTACTTGGACTTTCACTTCCAGGAATTATAGGTGGTTCTGTAATTTTAGAGAAGATTTTTTCAATTGATGGTATGGGACTTCTGTTTTTCCAAAGTGCTTTATCACATGATTATCCAGTTATTATGGGGATTTTAATCATTGGTGCATTTTTAACACTAGTTGGAAATATGATAGCTGATTTAGTATTATTAAAATTAAACCCAAATTATGATGGAAAATAAAGACAAAATAGATATAATTTCCAACTATTTTTTATACGAGGTTTATTTTGCAAATAATTAAAACAATTGAAGAATTACAAAATATAAGAAAACAAATCAATACAGCAGTTGGGTTTGTACCAACAATGGGTGCACTTCATGATGGACATATCTCTTTAATAAAAAAAGCAAGAGAAGAAAATGAGATAGTGATTGTATCTATTTTCGTAAACCCTACTCAATTCCTTCCAGGTGAAGACTTAGATGCATATCCTAGAAAAGATGAAGCTGATAAAAAAATCTGTGAAATGTGCAAAGTTGATTATCTATTTATGCCTGAAATTTCAACTATGTATGGAAATGAAGAGGTTCTTATCAAAGCACCAAACAAAAGCTATATACTTGAAGGTGAAGCAAGACCAGGTCACTTTGATGGTGTTTTACAAATCGTACTTAAACTATTTGGATTAGTTCAACCAACAAATGCTTATTTTGGTAAAAAAGATGCTCAACAACTATCACTAATTACTCAAATGGTAAAAGACTTATTTTTACCTATAAATATCGTACCATGTGATATAGTAAGAGAAAAAGATGGTCTTGCAATGAGTTCAAGAAATGTATATTTAGATGAACAACAAAGACAAGATGCACTTCTGATTTCAAAATCACTTTATAGTGCAGCATCACTTATTGCTAAGGGTGAAAGAAATGCCAAAATAGTAAAAGAGAAAATCTACGAAGTTATGTCTATTTTAGATGTTGAATATGTAGCTGTTGTAGATAAAGAGTTTAATGAAATACAAACTTTAGAACTTGATAATATTGTAATCCTAGTAGTTGCAAGATTTGGAAATACAAGACTTTTAGATAATATTTGGTTATAAGATAAGAAAACTCTTATCTTATAACTTCTACTCACAAATAAAAAAATACCAACAAAAATCATTTTTAATAAGTTCCATTTAAGTTGCTTGATGTAAAAATTTAAATAACAACATCAAGAAGGAAAGAGCTATGAGTTTAAAAAAATTAGTTATTACAAGTACGCTTTTGGTTTCTGCTTTATTTGCAGGAAATTATAATGTTGATAATTCACATACAAATGTTGGATTTAAAGTAAAACATATGATGATTACAAATGTAAAAGGTAACTTCAATGACTTTACTGGAACATTTGAATATGATGAAAAAGCAAATACTTTAAAAGCCTTAAGTGGTGAGATTAAAGTAGCTTCTATTAATACAGAAAATAAAAAAAGAGATGACCATCTTAGAAGTGCTGATTTCTTCCATGCTGAAAAATATCCAAAGATTATATTTAACCTTACAAAAATTGAAGAAGATGAAGCTTACGGTGACATTACAATCAAAGGTATTACAAAAAATATTAAATTAGATTTTGAAGCTGGTGGAACTATCAAAGACCCTTGGGGAAATGAAAGAGCTGGTTTTGCACTTGAAGGGAAAATCAAAAGAAAAGACTTTGGAATTACTTGGAATAAAGTAATTGAAGCAGGTGGAGTTGCTGTTGGAGATACTGTAAAACTTGAAGTTGAAGTTGAAGGTATTAAAGCAAAATAATCTATATTTAGAAAATAGAATCTTTTCTATTTTCTAAACTTTAAACACTATAAAAAACTAACTATATTATCCCATTTACAAACTGTGCCTTTTATGCTAAAATTGCGAAAAAATTTAAGGTATAAATAATATATGAAATTTACTACACAAAACCCTGAAAAGACATTGCATTTAGTATCTTTAGGTTGTACTAAAAACCTAGTTGATTCAGAAGTAATGTTAGGGAAACTAAAAGATTATAAACTTACAAATGATACTGAGACTGCTGATGTTATTATTGTTAATACTTGTGGATTTATTGATTCAGCAAAAGAAGAGAGTATCAATACTATTTTAAATCTTCACGATGAAAGAAAAGAAGAATCAGTTTTAGTAATGGCTGGTTGTTTAAGTGAAAGATATAAAGAAGAATTACAAAAAGAGTTACCAGAAATTGATGTATTTACAGGTGTTGGTGACTACGATAGAATTGATGAACTTGTAAATGAAAAAAGATCTAACTTTACAGGTGAAGTATTCTTAGCAAATGAAACAAATGATAGAGTTATCACTGGTTCAAATTACCATGCTTATGTAAAACTAAGTGAAGGGTGTAACCAAGCCTGTTCATTCTGTGCAATTCCTAGCTTCAAGGGTAAATTGCATTCAAGAACATTAGCTTCCCTTGAAAAAGAAGTAAAATCACTTGTATCTCAAGGTTTTACTGACTTCTCTTTTGTATCTCAAGACTCTTCATCTTTCTTAAGAGATTTAGGACACAAAGATGGTTTAGAACAGTTAGTTGAAGCTGTTGAAAAAATTGAAGGTGTAAAAACTGCAAGAATCTTATATCTTTACCCATCAACAACTACATTATCTTTAATTGATAAAATCGCTGATTCAAAAGTATTTGTAAACTACTTTGATATGCCATTACAACACATCACTCCTTCAATGCTTAGAACAATGAAAAGAGGGAAAGGTGTAGAGCAATTAATTGAACTAATGGATCATATGAAATCTAAACCAAACTCTTTTGTAAGAACTACATTTATTGCAGGTCACCCAGGTGAGACAACTGAAGATTTTGAAGCTTTAGCAAAATATGTTGAAGAGTATAAATTTGATAGAGCAAATGTATTCTCTTACTCAGATGAAGAAGGAACAACAGCTTCAAAAAGTGAAGAAAAAGTTGAACAAGAAGAGATTGACCAAAGAGCTGAAGCTTTAGGTGAAATTATTGCACAAACGACTCAAGAATCACTAGAAAAAGAAGTTGGACAAACTTTTGAAGTTTATGTAAATGGGGAGAGTGATGAGCATGAATACTTATTAAGTGCAAGAAAAACTGTATGGGCTCCAGATATTGATGGTGAAATTTACATCAATGACAATGAATTATTAGATGAAAATGGTGAAGCTTTACAATTACAGTTTGGAAAAATCTATACTGTAAAAGTTACTGAACTAGTTGGTGACAAATTATTAGCAACTGTTATTAAATAATATGAACTTAGATTTTAGTGCAATCAAAGAATCAAAAAACCTTCTAGCATTCTCTGCTGGGGTTGATTCTTGTGCACTATTTTTTTTACTACTTGAACAAAATATTCCTTTTGATATTGCTATTGTAAACTACAATGTAAGAGAACAATCAAAAGAAGAATTATGTTATGCCAAAGAACTAGCAAATAAATACAATAAACAAATCTTCATAAAAGATGTAAAACTTGATAACTCTTCAAATTTTGAAAAAAAAGCAAGAGATATTAGATACAATTTTTTTGAAGATTTAATAAAAAACCATAATTATGAAGTTTTAATCACTGCACATCAGCTAAATGACAAACTAGAATGGTTTATGATGCAACTAAGTAAAGGTGCTGGGCTAATAGAACTAATAGGGCTTAATACTTGGGAAGAAAAAACTAATTACAAAATATATAAACCCCTACTTGATATGTCAAAAGATGAACTTTTAAACTATTTAGAACGAAATCAAATAAACTACTTTGTTGATGAATCTAACTATGATGAAAAATACAAAAGAAACTATTTTAGGCATAATTTCTCAGAAAGGTTTTTAAATGAGTTTAAAGATGGCATTAAGAACTCTTTTAAATATTTAGAAGAAGATATTAAATCACTAGATATAAATAATAAGCCTATTTTTAAAGAAAAAGATTTAGAAGTATTTGAAAATAAAAATGATGATAATCTAAATATAAGAGTTATTGATATAAATCTTAAAAAAAGAGGTATTCTCTTATCAAATAGTACTAGAAAAGAGATTTTAGAAAAAAAAGACGTTGTAGTCTCTCATAAAATTGCAGTTGCTATAAATGATAAATTTATTTTTATTTCACCCTATTTTACTAATAACATGGATAAAAAATTTAAAGAGAAATGTAGAATAAAAAAAATTCCTAAAAATATTAGAGCCTATTTATTTAAAGAAAATATAGATTTAAAATTTAGTGATTAAAAAATTTTTTTAATTGTTGAGTTTTTTTTAGTTCTTCTCTAGTAACTTCTTTATGTTCTCTCAAAAACTTAATACTTTTAAAAAAAAGCTCTTCAAGTTTTTTAAGGTCTTCAAGTTCTAGATCAAAATCTTCTATAGATCTTTCACCTAAGTAGTCATTGTACCATCGTACAAGAGCATCTGCTCGTTCAAATGAATCAAGAGAGTCAGCTCTTATTAATTCATTTAAAGCTTCTAAAGACCAGTTTCGTCTTTCCATGCTTCTATTAGCCCTTGAGCTACTTTCATAACTTGGTTAACTGCGTTGATATTATCATCAATACCAGCAGAAAATAGTGTTTCAATTTGGTATAGATATAAACCATCAAGATAATATGCTACATCACCACCATCAAAATCAAGTACATTTCTTAATTCATCAAAAATTGCAATCGTTTTATTGATGTATGTAAACTTAGCTTCAATATCACCATCTTCCATGGCACTTTTTACAAATGAAAGGTACTTTAAAATACCCTCATATAATTTTAAAATCAGTACATATGGATCGTCTGAAACTGCGTTTTGTTGATTATATACATCTAATCCCATATATTATCTCCGTATATCTTGTAGTTGTTAATAGTATATTATATGTTTGCTTAATTTTAAACAAAAAGAGAAAAATAATTTTCTCATTTTGTTTAACCAGATGTTGTAGATTGTTGAATCATCATTTTTAAACCTGAAAATGACGCCTCAAATTGGTTAATAATTGCTCCATAAGCTGCAAATTGATTTGCAAGTTGTGAATATTTGTTGTTTAATGTTTCTTCTGCTTTTTCTTTCTCTTTATTAAGAGTCTCTTCTCTACTATCCATAGTTGCTAAATATGATGTTAAAACACCATCTGAAAAGTTCATCTCATCTAATACAGTTTTTAATTGTGTACCTAAACCTTCATTTGCAGCAGTACCAACAAATAACTCTTTTAATCCTTCTAAATCATCTGAAATAGCAGTTGAAAATGTTTTTGTATCTAAAGACAATTTACCTGCTTTATCAATTTCAAATCCATAATTAAAAAGTGATTTATCATTAGGACCATATTCACCAAATAATTTATCTTTTATCTGAGTTAAAATTGATCTAATTGCCGATTTATCTTTAATAGAAGAGCTACTATCAAAAGCTTCCCCATCAACTAAATCAACAAGTTCATTATATTTAGTAATAAAATTTTCTACTTGTGCTTGTATCTGAGTATTGTCATCTGTAATATTAATAGTTGAAATTCCAGTTTTTGTTGCTGTCATTTCTAAACCATCAACTGTTAATTTATTTGATGATACATTATATTCAACTCCATCAACAAAAGCTTTCATATCTTGTGCAGTCAATAATTGATTAGTTGCATTTACTGTTGTTCCATCCGTTGTATAGCCTAGTGCCTGACTTGCTGCACCAGAAATTGTCAACTTATTATCCAATCCAGAATCAGCACTTTTTAATACTAACCTATATGAATCAGTCCCAACTTGCTCTACTGAAGCATTAACTTCCGGGTTTGTATTAATTTGATCAACTAACTCATCATATGTAGAAAAATCTGCTGTATTAAAATTAAGTGTTTTCCCCGCAACATCAATTGTTAAAGTACCTATATCTCCTAAAGCATCTTTTGTTGCAGCATTAACAGCATTAGATTGATATACATCTTTTTGAGCTAATGTATCAATATTTACTGTAGTTACACCTTTGTTTAACTTTGTGGCATCTACAGCATTAAATGTTACAGAATCACCAGATGTTGTAGCTGCTTTTTGATCAAATGCATTTACTCCACCTGAAACAAAAAGGTCAAAAGGTTTAATTGCATCTAAAAGCTCACCAACTTTTGTATCAATTGTTGAAAAAACTTCTCTCTCTTTAGTAATATCTTCAATATCTTTTTCAATTGGCTCAACTCTTGCTTTTTGTTCTGCAGCTTTTAATTTATCAATTAACTCTTGATTTAAAGAAGCACCTTGCCCTGATGCTAATCCTAAAATTCCTTCAGCCATGATTTACTCCTTTATCTTTTTAAACCAAGTAAAGTTTGAAGCATTTCATCAATTACTGTTACAAGCTTAGCATTAGCAGTATATGCCGCTTGAAACTTAACTAAATTGATCATCTCTTCATCTTTATCAACTTTTACTAGTTCATTATATGTACTAGTTAAAGCAGCCTGAACATCTTTTTGTGTTTTTAATAAAAATTCACTACTCTCTTTATCTGATGAAACTCTAACTCTAATTTCTTGGAAAAACTCAGATAAAGAAGTTGCATTATCATTATTTGGATCTTGCGCTTTTCCATCAAATGATAAATCTTTTTTCCATTGAAGTGTTGCTAAATAATCTAAGTCTTTCTGATCTAAGTCATTAATTGCACTCTCATTGAACTTCAATGTATTAACACTTGTTCCAGAGAATAGCCCTAAATCAATAACATTCCCATCTGTACTGTTTCTTTCATCAATAGCTTTTTCACCATAAATATAGTCATCTTGACCTTTTCTAATATATTTATCAGTAACATCAGCTAATGTTGAAGCAAAAGCATCAAGTTTATCTTTATATACTTGAATTTTATTATTTGGATGATTTGATGAAAGGCTTTCTGTTTGTGATTTTAAAACACCTGATTTTAACTCCACTTCTTGGTCATAAATAGTAACTGCAACTCTTGAAACTGCATCAGCACTTTGAGCATCATCTTTATAGATATTTCTTCTTTCTTCAACACCTGCAATTGTTTCTGTTACTGTTATTCTTCCTTCAAATTTACCAGCTACCCCAGTTACATTTGATTCAAGAACTAAATACTTATCATCTGTATTAATATCTGTCTTATTACCACTTGAATCAACAGAATACGGTCCATTATAAGCAGTTACTGTTCCTTTTGTACTTGGGTTATCATTAATTGCGTATTTTAATGCCCTAACATAATTATTTGCATCAACAGTATCTGGATTTCCATCACCGTCAATATCTATATCTTGTAAGTTACCAGAACTATCAGTATATTGATTTGACCCAACTGTTACAGAAACTTGAGTGTCATTATTTAATTTAAAAGTAATAACATCACCATTAGTTGCACCATCGCCAAATGTTATATTAGAACCAGTTCCAGCAGCATCAATAAATCTATCAATTTGTGGTTCTTCAATTTCTTTTACAGCAAAGTCTCTAATATTAGTGTTATATCTTACACCAACTGCCCCACCTATTAATAATTCATATTCACCATTTTCTCTACTTACTTCAATATCTACATATTGAGATAATTCTTCTTCTAATTGATCTCTTTTATCTAATAAATCATTTGTAGCAGCATCTTGTCTTCCAAGCTTTTCATTAATAACACCAATCTCTTGTAAGATATCATTTACTTTTCCAACATTGGATTCAAGTTCATTTTTTTCTAACTGCTCAAACTTTTCTATACTTGAGTATAAGTTTTGTAAAGATTCTACTAATAATTTACCTTCATTTGCTAAATTATTTTTATAAACCTCAGAGTTAGGATTTGACCTTAAATTTTCAACAGCTTGAAAATATCTATCTAAATCTGCTGAAAACCCACTGTTATCAGTCTCTTTAAAAGCAACTTCAATATTTCCAAGCATACTTGATAATTTTTCATAATTATTTTGCTTAGAATTTTCAGTAAGTAACCTATCAAACATATATTGGTTAGTAATTCTATAAGCATGATCAGAAGCAACACCACGCCCAGTAAATCGTGTATCTGTCTGCTCTAATTCTCTTAAATCAACTACTCTTTTTTTGTAGCCTGGAGTATTCTCATTAGCTATATTATTAGATACATTTTCAACTGCAATTTTTGCAGATGTAAGTCCGGTATGTGACACGTTTAATGTATTTAGCATAGAGACTCCTTTATAAAGTATTGTCTAATTATCACATTACATTTCTTAAAATTAGATTAAAAAGGCCAAATTGCTCTCATTAGTTTTAACCCCCAAGGAGTTTCCATAATGTCAGCTTCTATTCCTTCTTTATCATACAATAGTTTTAAATTTGCAATTTGAGAAGAATCAATTGAATTATCAGATGTAATATCATAAGGTCTAATTACCCCTGTAATAATGATTGTCTGTTTTTGTCCATCTATTAAAAGCTCTTTTGAACCTTTGATAAAATAGTTTCCATTTTGGTAAGTCTCTTCAATAATTGCAGATACCGTAGTTTCAAAAGTTTCATCAAATTGAGTTTTAACTTCACCTTTATCAGAAGTTGAACTTGTTGAGTTAAAATTAACTCCAAGTCCCCCATTGAATCCATTTACAAGACTATTAGTTGCACTATTTGGAACATTTCCATTAGTACCAGCTAATAATCCACCACCTAAAGTATTATTTCTATTTGCAGTTAATTCTCTTTTATTTTTAGAGTTAGAACTTAAATTCTCATCAATTTGTATTTGAATAATATCACCTACTTGCAAATCTTTTTTATCTGCAAATAGTGATGCCCCTTGCATAGAGTAAAGTGAACCTTTATTTTTTTTAGGAGCTTCTACTCTTTTAGGAATTTGTAGTTTAGGTTTCTTAAAAGAAATTTCTTGTTTAGAACTAGTACAACCTACAAATAGTAGTGGAACAATTAAGAAAAGAGTTTTATACATTTATCTTACTTTCAATTATAAATTCTACGTCAATTGCAATAATTATTTCATTTAAAGTATTTTTTATTAAAGCCATAGTTCCATATCTAACCATTAAAGCTTCAATATTTGTTTTTGGTTCACAAATTAATACCAATTTATTTTCAATAATTTTAACATGACGTACATTTTCTTGACCAACTAAGTCAACAGCCTTCTCAACTTCAGATAAGATAGCTCTCTCAAATTTTTTCTTGTTTTCTTTTCTTTTTTGTTTCTCTAGTTTCTCAGCTTTTTTAGCTTCCATCTCAGCTTTTTGCTGCTCTTGAAATTGGACACTCACGTGCCAGTAGTAGCCAGCAAACATTGCTACAACTACTACAAGGGATAGTAATCTTATGATTTTTTGTTTTCTATTTCTTTTTACAGCAACTATCATACTATTTAATTACAAATGTAGTAAATAAAATCTTTTTAACATTATTAGCTTTGATGTCTTCATTATTTGCAGTAACTTCATTAATAACTGAATTAATCTCTTCCATTAATTCCTCTTTCAATAAAGCTTTTCCACCAACAGTTAATAACTCTTCTGAACTTCTAGCACTGATTTGTCTAATAACAACATCAATAATTTCGGCTCTATTTTCTTCAACAACAGCAGCAATAGATGGTTCAACACTTTTTAGAGTAAAAGATAATTTCATTAACTTCTCTCTACCCTTTGAATTAGTAATATTTAATACTAAATCATTAATTTCAGCTTTAAATGTCTCTTTAGAGTCACCTGCTTCCTCTTTTTTAACCATCTCTTCTTGTTGCTCTCCCTCTGCTTTAGGAGATAACACACCTTGTGAATATAAGAAATAAGCTCCACCAACAACTGCTAATAATAGAATTACAACTAATGCTATTAATACAATTATTAAACCTTTTCCTCCTCCAGAGCTTTTACTTTCTTCTGTTTCTTCTGCCATTACTATCCCTTCTATTTGTTTTCTACATTGTAGTTTTCAAGTCTTTCAGTTATTTTTGCTGCATTTTGTACACTTAATGCTTTCATTAACAATGTAACATTTTTTTCTTTAAGCTTTAAGATTATATCAAAAACATCTTCAAAATTACCCTCGTTTATCATTTCATCAAATATTTTAGCTGCAATCTTTGGTTTCATTGAGTTATAGATTTTAGCAGTTTTACTGGCAACTGTTTGTTGAATTTCATCTAAAATTCTTCTATTCTCATCACGTATTTTTTTTATTTGATTCTTTTCTCTTTCAACTTGAGTAAGTATAGTCTCTAACTCTTTTTTTCTTTCTTGATACTCTTTCTCTTTTTGGTTATAAAAATCATTAAGCTCTTTTTTTAGCTCTTTTATCTCTAATTTTTGTTTTGTAAGATATGCACTGCTTTCAGTAGTTTGTGCATTTAAAAGTAGTGTTGTAAAACATAAAAATACCAATATTTTTATCAAATAAAATCCTTTATTGTGCAATATATTTACTTTGAATATACTCTTCTGAAGCCTCTTGTTCTGCAAGTAATAATTTTTTTAGGGCTTCTCTTTTTTCCTCTTCTAAAATATAAGCATACTGTTCTGTCTCTTTTTGTAGTTGAACAATATCTTCTACTAATTTTTCTAATTGTTCATTTAAAACAACTTTTTCATTCTCAAGTTTTGCGATATGTTGTTTCATTGTATTTTTATGCATTGCTAAAATTGAGAAATCAGATACTGACCCAAATCTTTGCAATGTTGCTGTATCAATTTTATTTTGAGTAAACATTACTTCAGCATTAATAGTCTCTATTTTTGCTAGAAGTTGGCCTTTTTGCATTAGAAGCTGGTCAGTTTGTGTTTTTTTTAGATTATATAGTTTTTCTATCATAATTAATTACCAAAAATTAATATTAAGTCCCACAAATCCTTAGTATATGTATACAAGTGATCTCCTACCCAAGGAAGAGTTACTAAAATAAATGCTGAAACAAAAATCATTTTAGGTACAAAAGCTAATGATGCATCACTTACTTGTGTTACAGCTTGGAAAATTGAAATTATTAATCCAATAATCATACTCACAATAAGTGAGGGCATACCCAAAATCAAAATAATTTTTACTGTATTTTCAGCAATTCCCATTAAATCCAT
>Ga0070724_10000210_pt1 | contig 49743 bp, 46 predicted proteins | sample tdDd001_FD_67278 | JGI IMG/M metagenome (GOLD analysis project Ga0070724, IMG submission 67278) | Marine sediment microbial communities from the Atlantic coast under amendment with organic carbon and nitrate - tdDd00.1 | ecosystem: Environmental > Aquatic > Marine > Coastal > Sediment | place... | reverse complement strand
TTCCTTCAGACCCCTTCGTCGCCGAAGACGCCCTTGCCTACAGCTTATCTTCCCCTTGGTGGGTGATGTGGCCACCTTTTCAGGCCACCAGCTCGTGAGCATGCCCCGCACACTACAAAACGTGTTAGGTCTCCCTAACACGTTTTAATAGCTATTTATGTTTTAAGGCCGTCTGGGCTGCTGCTAGTCTGGCAACCGGTACCCTAAAGGGAGAACAAGACACATAATCAAGACCCAACTGATGGCAAAACTCTATGGACTTAGGGTCGCCTCCATGCTCTCCACATATTCCAATCTTGAGGTCCTTGTTTTCTGCTCGTCCTAGCTGAGTGGCTAAAGACATAAGTTTGCCCACACCGACCTGGTCGATGGATGCAAAGGGATCCGACTCAAATACTTGCTTTTCCTGGTAGGCATGAATGAACTTAGAGGAATCATCCCTTGAGAAACCCAGGGTCATCTGGGTCAAATCATTGGTTCCAAAAGAGAAGAAAGAAGCTTTTTTTGAGATTTCATCAGCCGTCAGGGCCGCTCGGGGCACTTCAATCATAGTTCCTATCTTATAGGTAGACTTCAGGTCATGTTCCTCTATAAACCTATAGGCCACCTGATTCAACCGGTCCTTGACCAAGTCAAACTCCTTGTCAAAGCCAATTAAGGGCAGCATGATTTCAACCTGACTGGTTAGGCCCTGTCCTTCAAGGTCAACTAGGGCCTGGCAGATACTCTCCATCTGCATTTCATATATCTCAGGGAAGGTAATGGCCAAACGAATCCCCCTATGGCCCAACATTGGATTGACCTCTTGAATTTGACTGATCTTATCTTGGAGCCTATCCCTAGCTATCCCTAGGTCCTTAGCTAGCAGGTTTACCTCCTCAGCCTGGTGGGGAAGAAACTCATGGAGGGGGGGATCCAAAAGACGAATGGTTATAGGCCGTCCACCCATGCCCTTGAGAAGGTCATAAAAGTCACTTCTTTGATGGGGCTTGAGTTGACCCAAAAGGTCCCTCCTATCTTGTGGTGCTTCCGCTAGGATTAGGGCCTGCATGAGGGCCATTCTTTCCTTCTGGAAAAACATATGCTCAGTCCGGCATAAACCAATACCAGCCGCGCCAAAATCAAGGGCTATCCTAGCATCATGATATTGGTCAGCATTGGCTCTGACCTCCAAGACCTTGACTTGGTCGGCCCAGGTCATAATTCGATCAAAAGCCGGACTGGTCTTCACGGCTTCTGCTTTTAAAAGCCCCTTGTAAATCTTTCCGTTAGACCCATCTATGGAAATAGGATCACCCTCATAGAATAATTCTGAACCTATTTGAACACTTCTCTCATGGTAGTTAATGATCACTTGGTTGCAGCCGACCACACAAGGCTTGCCCATCCCCCTAGCTACCACAGCCGCATGAGAGGTCATGCCTCCTCTAGAGGTTATAATTCCTCTCGCATGAACCATGCCCTCTATATCTTCAGGTGATGTTTCTGTTCTAACCAGGATGACGTCCTCTCCCTCAAGAGTCATACTCTTGACCCTATCAGCATCCAGGTATAGGCGGCCGTAGCCAGCTCCTGGTGAAGCCGGCAACCCCTGGGTTAAAAGGGTTGACGCCCCTAATTCTTTCTCCGAGAAGGTAGGGTGTAAGAGTTGGTTAATCTGGTCAGGGTCTAAGGATAAAAGGGCCTGGTCTCTACTTATAATGCCCTCTTCTACCAGGTCAACTGCTATCTGAACTGCCCCCTGGGCTGTCCGCTTACCATTTCTGGTTTGGAGGAGGTAGAGCCTTTCATCCTCTATGGTAAACTCGATGTCCTGCATGTCCCTATAATGGGTCTCTAAAGAGTGGATCATGCCAACCAGGTCACCATAGATCTTAGGCATAGTCTCTCTGAGACTTGAAATATCCTCCGGTGTCCGAATACCTGCTACTACATCTTCTCCCTGGGCATTGATCAAGTACTCACCGAAGAGCTTCTTTTCCCCTGTAGATGGGTTTCTAGAAAAGACAACCCCTGTTCCTGATTGGTCATTTAAATTACCAAAGACCATGGACTGGATGGTGACCCCTGTTCCTAGCTTGTGGTCAATCTTATGGACCTGTCTATAAACCTGAGCCCTAGGGTTATACCAAGACTTAAAGACTGCCTCTATGGTCAAGAGAAGCTGGACGAAAACATTTTGAGGAAAGTCCTTCCTGGTTTCTTTCCTCACCAGGGCCTTATAGGCCTCAACCAGGTCCTTGAGCCTGTCTGGTCCTCTTGACTCCATGGAATCATAAAGTCTATCAAACTTATACTTGTCTATATGTAATACAACATCTGAAAACATCTGAATGAAGCGTCTGTAGGCATCATAGGCAAATGCTTGTCCCCAGTAGGCTGCCATGGCCTCTACCGTCTGGTCATTAAGTCCTAGGTTTAGGACGGTGTCCATCATGCCTGGCATAGAGACAGCTGCGCCAGACCGGACAGAAACCAATAGGGGCTTGTCCCCCTTGCCAAAGGTCTTACCCGTCTCACTTTCAAGACCCTCCATGCCCCTTTTAATGTCCTGGATTAAGCCTTCCTCTAAGACCTGATTTTGATCATAGTAGGCCAGACAAGCCCGGGTCCCAATAATAAAACCAGGAGGCACGGGTAGGCCAATCCTATGCATTTCACACAGATTAGCCCCCTTGCCTCCTAGGGTGTTTTTCATATCCTTATGTCCTTCATCAAATGAATAAACAAACTTAACCATAACATCCTCCCATTAGAGGGTTAGTCATCCAGATGATAATCCCTCATAATTTCCATAATGATATTGGCTGTTTCTTCAACGGCTTTGGTTGCTACATCGATGATGGGACAGCCAACATCTTTCATGATCTTGTCAGCATAGTCCAGTTCTTCTAAAATTCGATCGAGATTTGCATAGGTCGCCGTATCACTTAAGCCAAGAGCCTTGAGTCTTTCTTGTCGAATTTCATTTAACTTGATTGGGTTGGTGGTTAAACCGATGATTCTCTCCCTGGGGATTTCATAGACTTCCTTAGGAACAGGAACCTCTGGCACAAGAGGTACGTTGGCCACCTTTAGGTTCTTATTGGCCAGGTACATGCTTAAGGGAGTCTTTGACGTTCGAGATACCCCTAAAAGGATCACATCCGCCTTCTTGATCCCCCTAGGATCCTTACCATCATCGTATTTAACTGCAAACTCAATGGCCTCTACCTTCTTAAAGTATTTTTCATCCAACCGTCTGATGATACCAGGTTCATGCTTGGGTTCCATGCCTAAAAAGTTCTGGAAACACAACATGGCTGTTGACATGACATCAATACAGGGAATCTGCCTCTCCTGGGTTAACTGGAGAAGAAGGTCCCTAAACTCATCAATTACCGTCGTGTAGAGGATAATAGATTCGTGTTGGCTGGCATCTTCAATAACTTCTCGAATTTGAGACACTTCTCTTATAAATGGAAACTTGACAATTTCATACTCTTTTTCAAATTGGGCAGCAGTTGCACGGGCAACATACTCCGCCGTCTCTCCAATAGAGTCTGATAGTATATAAATCATATATCGATTATGCATGGGTCCTCCTATATTGCTGAAAACAAGTCAACAAAGTGACTGGTTATATTGGTTTTTGAAATCCTGCCGACAACCTTGAAGCCCTGACCATCTGGTAGACGGTCCACCACAGGTAAACAGTCTATCTCATGTTCCATCAGGCGCTTGGCAACCTTTAACATGGGCTCTTGCTTCTCAGCCATGATCAGGTTAGGCATTCGTGTCATGATGACCGTTACCGGCATGGCCTTGAGGTCACTCCCTCCTAGGGCGCTTTTGATAAAGTCCTTCCTAGAAATAACCCCAGCCAAGAGCTTGTCTGATAAGACAAACATGGTCCCCACATCCTCTAAGAACATCATGACGATAGCATCATAGATAGATGTCTTTTCATCAATAGCCACTGATCGGCCCATGATATCCTCTACCTTGGTCTTCATAACTGCCTCTACTGTCTGTGAAGGCATATAGTCTCCCACATAACAGTAGCCCACCTTGGGTCTTGCTTCCAAAACATGAGTCTTGGTTAGGATAGATAAGTCCGTCCTTAGAGTCGACCGGGTTAGGTTTAATATTTCTGCTATCCGGTCACCTGTTATAGGTTCATGACTTTTCACGATTTCAATAATATGCTTCTGCCGTTCATTAAAGTCCATTCGGCCTCCTTATATCAAGCATATTATGCAATAATAGTACACCATATAATCATTCACCCTAATTTGTGCGTAAGTTTTACAAAACAGTGCGACATATATGAATTATATGGCTATTATGGCACATCTTTTATGCTTTGCCTAGTATTTTTTGAAAATAAATCAAAAACGTTGGTATTTAGTGTGCATTATATCATGTTTTGACAACAAATATAACACTCTATAAAACATTTATACATATTTTTGCCCAAGAAAAAGCACCACATAAGTGGTGCTATTAATTAAAATGCAACTTTTTCAGCTAAGTAGGCAACAAGGTCCTCAATTTTAACTCTTGTTTGCTCCATGGTGTCACGGTCTCTGATCGTTACCGCTTGATCTTCTTGAGAATCAAAATCATAAGTAATACAGAAGGGAGTACCAATCTCATCATGACGTCTGTAGCGTTTACCGATTGAACCCGCCTCATCGTATTCAACATTAAAGTGCTTAGCAAGTAGGCTATAAACATCCATGGCACCGTCTTTTAACTTCTTAGAAAGAGGGAAAATGGCTGCCTTGAATGGAGCCAAGGCTGGATGGAACTTAAGAACAGAACGCTCTGAACCATCTTCTAACACCTCATCTTCATAAGCATTGATTAAGAAGGCTAAGGCGATTCTATCTGCACCTACAGAAGGTTCTATACAGTAAGGGATATACTTCTCATTGGTAGTTGGATCTTGGTATACCAAGTCTGTGCCTGAGTGCTCTGAGTGTCTCTTAAGGTCGAAGTCTGTTCTTGATGCAACACCCCATACCTCACCCCAACCAAATGGGAATAAGAACTCAATATCACAAGTCGCATTAGAGTAGTGAGATAACTCATCTTCTTCATGGTCTCTGAATCTTAAGTTTTCTGGCTTCATATTTAAGTCCAGTAACCATGTTCTACAGAACTCCTTCCAATAAGTAAACCATTCAATCTCTGTACCTGGTTGACAGAAGAACTCAAGTTCCATTTGCTCAAATTCTCTTGTTCTGAAAGTAAAGTTACCTGGTGTAATCTCATTTCTGAAAGACTTACCAATTTGACCAATACCGAAAGGTACCTTCTTTCTTGATGTTCTTTGGATAGCCTTGAAGTTTACAAAGATACCTTGAGCCGTTTCCGGTCTCAAATAAATCTCTGTCGATGTATCAGAATTAACACCCTGATGGGTCTTGAACATCAAGTTAAACTGACGGATACCTGTATAGTCGTGCTTACCACAGTGAGGACAATTGATGCCCTTGTCAGCAATATAAGCTTCCATTTGCTCATTTGACCAACCCTCAACAACTTCTACACAGTCCTTTTTTTGCATATATTCTTCGATCAATTGATCGGCTCTATATCTTGTTTTACATGATTTACAATCCATTAAAGGATCATTGAATCCACCTACGTGACCTGACGCCACCCATGTTTGTGTATTCATTAAGATTGCTGCATCCATACCCACATTGTATGGAGACTCTTGGATAAACTTCTTCCACCACATTTTCTTAACATTATTCTTTAATTCAACACCAAGGGGACCATAATCCCATGCATTTGCTAGACCACCGTAGATGTCTGATCCAGGAAATACAAAACCTCTTGATTTTGCTAAAGAAACAACTTTTTCCATTGTTAATGCTGCCATATAAACCTCCCTTTTTTTCCTGAGACAAAAAATATAAAAATCCTTCATCTCTACTATAAAAAGTAGGGACGAAAGATATCTTCCGCGGTTCCACCCTAATTGATGCTATGCATCCACTTGATTACCATTTCACTCCAAAGCGCCCTTCGTCAAGACTTCCTCGCTTATTTCCACCAACCATAAGCTCTCTATCAGGTCCTACTTGACTACTCCTCTTTTTCATCGTAAAAATATGATATATATGATTCTAGCACAAGGCCACTTATTTGTAAATAAAAACTTTTTCACAACAAGCCTACACAAAGACAAAATAGGGATACCCCAGCATTCAGCTGGGACATCCACCATGTCTAGAGGGCCAAGAAACCCATGTTGGCGTACATAAAGGTCTCATCGGCTTGATCCTTGTCCACTTGGTCTGAAAGATTAGTCATCTTACCATAATTGCTGATTACCAGCTGGTTAACTAGAGTTTCCAAGTCTTCTTTATACTGGATAGAGCCGTAGTTTTCTATGGTCACCTTGACTTGAGACAGGTCCAATTCCTCAAGGTCATCTGCAAAGGTTAAGGTCCCGTAATTCTCGTATTTTTTTGCCTCATCAAAGGATAAAAGATAGGCCTTGTCCATGCAGAAGTCACTGTAATTCTCTAGATTTTCCTTCACTGTACTTTCAATAACCTGGTAGTCATCTGAGCAATATGCTCTTACTTTGTCTATTAAACCATCATGACAAAGAATCTTCTTGGCAGACAGTCTCGTCTCCTTCAAAGCTCTAAGTTCCTCAAGACTCAAGATGGTCAGGTTACCTTCAACTAAGATATTTCTCCCCCGGGCCTGACCAATTAAGGCTGAATCTAAGACGGCATCCTCCTCCAGGTAGAGGGTATGGTCAGGGATGAGTTTAACCTTATTTTGATTGACACTCAAAAGAGGTTTTAGGACCTTGATATTCGATTTGGATACGATAAGTTTCCCAAGAACCTCGATATGGTCCAGTTCAGCCCTTAAGGTTTCAGGATCTAAATCTTCTGTTACGACCAGCTTTTGAACTGCTATTTTACGGTCACCAAAGTAGGTAGCCAAGAAATCTGTATCCAGGTAAATGGTCCCATCCACAAAGGTATTGAGGGGGTCATATTCCAAAAGATCTCCATTAATGGCCAGGTTGCTTTTAATGATCCCAGAGATATTTTTAGGGGCAATGACCTTACCATTGATGGTTCCTTGTAAAAGAGATGCCTCTAAGTCACAAGGATCAATGTCCTTTGTTAGTTCCAACTTACCGTTGACCGTCAAAAGCATTTTCTTCTTAAAGTTTTTAAAGAAATAGGCATCCATCTGCATCTTACTATTCACAGTCAAAATTTCTAGATCCTCTTGGGTCTTAATGACCGAGCCTATATTCGTCTTAGCCACGTCCAAAAGTAGGGCTTCTGATTGATCATCTAAAATCAAGGTCCCCACATTGCTAATGCCTGCAAGTCTCTGAACAACTTCATTTGTTACACCCCTGGCATCAATAGTTCCTATATTAACAATATTTTTTTTCATTCATCCTCCTGATAGATTTTTCTAAGTTTTGCCCTTGCAGTAGATAGACGATTTCTAACCGTTGATGCCTTAAGGCCCACGATATCAGCGATTTCATGACTCTTATAGCCTGCAAAGTACTTGAGACTCACAACCCTTCTTTCCTGATCCGTCAAGTGAGTCATGGCCATCTTTAGTATATGCCGGTCTTCAAACACACTGGCTTGTCCCTCCTTATATAGGGCAGCTTCATGCTTTTGCCGTCTACACAAATCAATGTGCTTGTTCTTTATGGCCTTAAAGAACCAAGCCTTGATTTGAACTAGACTCAGGTCCTTAAAGATATCTTCCTGCTCAATAGCCTTTACCAAAACATCATGATAAATATCATTGGCCCGGTGAAAGTCACCCGTTATATGAACTGCAAACCTTAAAAAATCCTGGCTCAATGCCTCTACTATACTTTCTACTGTCATAAACCATCCTTTTGATAAAAGCGCTTCTCATAGAGTAAACGAATGAAGAGGATTTTTTGTCCTGTCAAATTTATTATTTTTTTTGTATTGATCACCAGACAGGCCCTGGTCGCATACCCCCTGCTTAAAATCAACCGCATCATAGGATAAATGGTCTAGTCTAAGATCTTTATCTTGTAAATCCTTATACCCTATACATTTTTCTTACCTGTCTTATGTGTTTTTACTATGGTTTCATTAAAATCTTTTGAATTCTCTTAGTCTCTGCCAGTTGATTATCTTTATAATATTCTTGGGTGATTATTGGGTCAATTGCATACTTTTTCAATAGGTCCCTTAGGTATAGGATTTGACTTTTGCTTGGTGGTAAGTGACTATCAGAACTTCCATCATTCCAATGGAGGTGGATATACCGAATCCTACTCCCCAGCCCCTTAATCCACTCCTCTAAGTCAAGCTGACTATAGGCCAGGCTATGACCGATATCCAGGCAAACACCTAATCTGGTATTTGCCACCCCATCACAAATGGTCTTAATATCTTCAAAGCTTTCATCATATTCATTTTCCAGCAAGATGACCATATCCTCAGGAATATGATTGTTAAACATGTCTTTCCAAAAGGTTATTTGATTCATGAGTTTCATGTTCCTGATTCTCTTAACAGATAATAGAGGATTCACTTGACTGTGAAAGACCACATACCGGACTCCTAAAACTTTAGCAATTTCAATGGATTGCAGGTACCTGAATTTAGTTACTTCTAATATTCTTTTATCGTTGGAACCTGGATTTAAGTCAAATGATGACCCATGGAGGGACAGGGGCAGATTGAAGCCCTTTAGCTTGTCAGACCATTGGTCCAATAAATGGCCATAGTCGTCATTTAAGCTCCTTTGTGGAAAGGCCTGAACTTCAATGCTTATGCCCTCCCTTAGAAACTTGTCCTTATCAAACTGGTCTAAATTTTTAACGATGGTTGAAATCTGCATTATTCACCTCAATAGTAACTCTAGTCAAAAACTTATTATTAAGTCACTGACCCTTTATAGGGCTTTCTTTCAAAACCTCCCACACCCTCTAACGTCTTGGATGATCACGTTTGTTCTATCAAACTTGTAGATGAGCGCTTCTCATAGAGTAAACGAACCAAGAGGATTTTTTTTCTTGTTAAATTCATAATTATTTTATTGATCATCAAAGCTCAAGGCCTTTAGAATCTGACTGGGACATGCCCTTGACCAATCAGCCGTCCCCCCTTCTTTTATGAAGCACTCTAAGAGGTATGAACCCAGGACATAACCACCTGATATCGGGAAACCATGGCCACCAAACATAACCTGATGTAAGACCTCTCTCTCGGTAACATCCAGGTAGTCGCTCAGTCTTGAATACAGAGACTCTATACCGGCTTTAGACAAGCCCGACAACCAGGGTGGCTTGTAAGTCGGAAAGACCCTGCTAGCAAAAGCATCTGCCTTGCCTTCAAAAACCAGGTAGTCTAAAAGCTTAAAAGCCTGGCCCTCATATCCCTTGAACCAGGTTGAATGATAATACTCATGGGCCAGAGTATAGGCAAGTTTTTCTTCTATATTTTCTCGACTTGGGTCTAATAGAAGCAGGATTTTCCCCCGACCCGGTGTGTGACCGGTCACCCCATAGGTCTCTTACGCCCTGGGACAGCCCCCTACTGACAAGGGGTAGAACAAGGACCTCTACTGGGTGGTGGTCATACAGGCCCTGACACTTACTAATGGTCTTCCTAATAACTTCTTCAAACTGTCTTAAATTGTCAGCCATAGCCTCATATAAGTCAATGGCTTCCCCCTTCTGATAAAGGAGGTGACTGGCTTCTTGACCGAAGGGACACATCTCTAAAAAACCCTCTCTAACAGGTCTATAAATACAGTCATAATAAAAGTCTTCTTGCTTAGTTGTCTCTGCCTTTGACCATCTTACATATTGATTGATAAAGGCAGACAAGAAGTTCACTTGCAGGTCTGACTTATCTTCACTTATCTTATTATTTAGGATTATCATGCCCTAACTCCCATACAAACATAGCAACTTGGTCTTTCTTTAATTTGTCCACCTCTACTAGCCTGATACCGTCTTCAAGGCTCACTGGTCTTGCCCCTATGGCCTTAATGGTTTTAAGCGAGGCTAGATTGGATAGCTTGGCTCCAATAAAGACACGGTCATAGCCTTGGTCCTGGATAAAAGGGATCAACAAACGACAGGCCCTGGCAGCATATCGATTTCCCCTATGTTCTTCATGGATGCCATAACTAAGATGGCCCTTGATATATTGTCTCCTGGTCCGGTCTAAAACAAAGAAGATCACCCCCACTTCCTGACTGGTCCTCTTACAGATGATGGAAAACCCATACCTTGGAAGGATTCCCTCTTCAGGCTCTGCCTCTTGGAAGGATAGGTGGACCAGGCTAAGAAGATCATCCTTTAAATAATCATAGATATTATACATGCTGCCTCACTTTCTATTCCTTGTTCTTGAAATGAACCTCTAGCTGGTCCACACCCTCTATGAGATTGCTCAAGTCATCCTCATAAGAGGTATCCAAGTGGTAGACATAGACTAAAAGGATGGTCTCATCCACAATAAAAGTCTCATAAATAAGATGGGGTAAAAAGAGGTCACCAATTTGGCCAAGTCCCTCTTGTAAGGCTAAAGAACTATCAAAGTAATACTCGTAAACGCCATTGTCCGTTAATTCTGAAATAAAGGGACTCACCCCGTTAAGGGTGTAGTCATCATAGTAATGGATGGTTTGTGGCTTAAGATACACCTCATGGTCTGCCAGGGTTGCATGGAGAACTTCACGTCTCTCATCCCCTCTTGGGCCAAAGGCATAATTTAGGTCATCACGTAAGTTAATGATAGCCTGGGTATTGAGGTCTCGTCTATGGTCAAACTCCTTATGGTCCTTAAGATGACTCTTAACTTGTTCCTTCAAGTCCATTAGGTCCTGGTCAGGCTCCTTCAAGTCAGCCATAAGCTGACCATTTTGTTCACTGAGGGTCATCAGCTGATCTTCTAAGTGGTCTACCCGCCTGCTTAAAGCCATAAGGTCTTCCTCGAGAGCGTGCTTATCTGCTTGTAAGTCTTTCTTGGTCTCCTGGCCATCTAGCCATGTTAACAGGATTAAGCCCCCTATTATAAGCCCTATTAGGCCAATTAAGCCTTTCTTCACCATGATTCCTCCTTGACTATTTTGTCAAACTTTTCCTATTGAAGTGTAAGATGTTTTCAGGTCGCCTGTCAATCATTTGCACGAACTTCAATTGTAACAAAAAAAGCACACCGAAGTGTGCTATTTCTATTAATCTTCTTTTACTTCTACTACGATTTCATCATCATTTTGAGTCACTTCAACGTTGATGTTGATCTCTTCTTCTGGTTTTTCTTCTTCAGGTGTTTCCTCTTGTGGCTCTTCCTGAGGGCTTTCACACTTGCCAGTTACTTTCTTCATAGCCTTAGTAGCTTCTTCGTTGACATTGATCACTTCACCATTTTCCTTGTGAATTTTAATCACACAACCAGTTGCTAGGGCTGCAATTAATGACACAACAGTCGCCCCTGTTAAGAATAAAGCACCCAAGGCACCTACTGTTACTGGAATGTTCATAACAGTCGACTCATTTTTTTCTACTACAATACGGTTGACTTGACCAGACTTAAGGATATCCTTAATCACCTTAGTGGCTTCGTCACCAAATGATGAGGCCTTTTCTGAAAAGCTGGTCTTTGATTCTTGAGCACTTTCAATAAGGATAATAGCTTCAACAACATCCCCATTGGTTTCAATTAGGGCAGCCTTAGCTTGCTCATAACTCACTTCTGTTCTTTCTCTTACTTGATCTACTTGTTCTAATGTAATCATAATGTCACCCTTTCTATTATTTGTTTTTTTTATATCTTAACACGGGAAAATTAGAAAACCATTAAACCCACATTAGAAATTCATCATTGTTTTGAAACCCTTGCGCCCCAAGTGATGCAAGAGGAACTGATTATTTAAATAATTGATTTTTTTGAGCAAAACCTCGTCTATGACAACAGCCATCAAATCTTTAATGTCTGCTTGAAGGAGGTAGGTCATGAGTTTGGGAAGGACATGACCCATCCTCGGGTCACCAGGGTACAAGTCAAAACAGTTCTCACAAACCGTTCCCCCTGCCTCAACTGAAAATTTAGGATTGTCATAACCTCCTCCACAGTTGACACACTGATCCAGTTCTGGCTGTAAGCCTACACAATAGAGAAACTTGAGTTCAAAGGATACTTTTAAGCGCTGGAGGTCTATGGGGTCTATGGTTTGTTCTACCCATTCTAAATAGTCAATAATCAAATGAAATAAAGCGACATTCCTCTCATTCTCAACTGTTACAAGATTGACAAGTTCAAGGAAGTAAGAGGCCAAAGCCAAGGGCTCCAAGTTCTCCCTGAGCTTATAATGGGCCCTAATGATGTCTATAGACGTAATCCTAGACAACTTGCCCCCCTTATTAAAGGTAAATTCACCATATATAAAGGGATGGGTGCCCGGACCTAGTTTTGATTTTGGACTTTGAGACCCCTTAACAGATCCACTGATTTTACCAGCATCCAGGGTAAAGACTGTCAATATTTTGTCGTAATCTGATACCTTGACTCTTTTAAGAACTACACCTTGAGAAGTAAAAAACATTATAAGAACCGTCCTAACAAGCTAATAACAAGGGCAAAGTAAATACTTAAGCCAGTAATGTCTATGGTCATGGTTATAAAGGGGGCTGAGGCCACTGCTGGGTCTACGCCAATCTTCTTAAAAATTAAAGGCACAGCCGTTCCAATGGTGGCTGCAGTTAAAATATTGGCCCACATGGATAGACCTACAACCAAGGCCAAAATCGGAGACACATCATAAAAGACATAAGAGGCCCCTAGGGCTATAGTTGAGCAAATAAGACCCACACTTAAGCCAACAGACATCTCATGAATCAAGGTCCGAAAGACCTCCCAACCTCTCAGGTCGCTGACAGCTATATTTCTAACAGTAATAGTAGAAGACTGGGTGCCTACATTCCCTCCCATACCGGCCAAAATTGGTATGAATATGGCCAGTTTGGCATTGCCATCCAGGGTTTGAGTATGACCACTGATAATAGAAGCGGATAACATACCTCCAAATAGGGTAACAATCAACCAGGGTAATCTCGACTTAATGGAAGCAAATATTCTCTTAAAGAGGGTTTCTTCAAAGTAGTCGGCCTCTGTTTCTGAGGCACCAGCAAACTTGAACATATCCTCAGTTGCTTCTTCTTCTAAGATGTCAATGATGTCATCGACTGTGATGATTCCTAGCATATGGTCAAAATCATCTATAACCGGTATAGCCAAGAAATCGTACTTAGATACAACTCTAGCTACAGCCTCCTGGTCATCTGAAGCATTCACACTGATGACCCGGGTTGACATCAGGTCCTTGATAACAGCCTCTCGTTGGCCAATAATCAGGTCTCTTAGGGAGATAACCCCCGATAAGCGTTCGTGGTCATCAATAACGAACAAGTAATAAATGGTTTCTGCATCCGGTGCTACAGTTCTTAGATAGTCTATGGCTTCTGCAACTGTTTGATTTTCATCTAAGGAAATAAACTCAGAAGTCATCAGACCCCCGGCTGTATCCTCTTCATAGACCATCAACTCACGGATTTCATCTGCATCATCCTTGTCCAAGTAGGTCATGAGTTCCTTGACCTTTTCCTCTTCAAGGTCACCAAAATGATCGGCTATGTCATCATGGGCCATTTCATCAAGAATTTCCCGCCTCTTGTCCAGACTCAGAGTGTCCAGCATCTGACTAAAGAGATCCGCATCTAAGTCCCCAAGAACCTCTGCCGCTTCTTCTGTATCTAGGACACTTAAAAGGACCTTTCTGTCTTCTTCCTCTAAGTCCTCTAGAATTTCAATCACATCTGCACTATGCATGTCTTGAACAAGTTTTCTTAGGGTAATCAGGTCTTTAGCCTGAATTAAACCATGAATTCTGTCCAGTAATCTTTTTATCTCATCTCTGAATAACCCCTGCATAGTGCCTCCTCTTTAATACAGCAAGGACCAGCATAAATATGCTGGGCCCTTAATGTTTACATATGTTTATAGCCCAAGTTCATTAGTTGATTGTCATTGTCTCTCCAACCTGGTCTTACCTTAACCCAAAGTTGTAAAAAGACCTTGGCATCTAAGAATGTTTCAATATCTATTCTAGCGCTCTTGCCAATCCCCTTGAGCTTTCTTCCTTCTTTACCAATGATAATACCCTTGTGTGACTTCTTTTCACAAATAATGGTCGCATCAATGTCATACATGCCATTCTCACGGGTTTTCATCTTTTCAATTTCAACAGCCACCCCATGAGGGATTTCGTCTCTGATATAATGAAGAATTTTTTCTCTGATAATTTCTCCTACAATCACCTTTTCCGGCTGGTCAGTGATCATATCGTCAGGATAGTACATAGGCCCTTCTGGTAAAGCATCTAAAACTCTACCCATTAAAAGATCCACATTTTTAGCCTGAGCAGCAGAGATTCCTATAACCTCTTCCACAAAGTCAAAGGCCTGGAACTTTTCTACCAAGTCAGCATATTCCTCGAAAGACAAGAGGTCCATCTTGTTGATCACAACAAACACTTTGGCATTTGACAGCTTGAGGGTATCGATAATCCATTGGTCACCAGGGCCTATTTTCTTAGACTCATCTACCATGAACAATACCAGGTCTACATCCTTTAGGGTTTCAACAGCTGCCTTCATCATATACTCTCCCAGCTTGTGCTTGGGCTTGTGCATGCCTGGTGTATCCATGAAAATCACCTGGGCATCATCTCTTTGATGAATGGCCATAATCTTGTCACGAGTCGTTTGTGGCTTGTCAGACATAATGGCAATTTTCTCACCTAATATGGCATTTAATAGGGTTGACTTACCAACATTCGGTCTACCTACAATCGTTACAAATCCTGATTTAAAACTCAAATAATTCTCCTCTCTACTTATCTAAATCTGAAGGCCCAAATGCATAGGGTAGCATCTCCTTCAAGTTGACTACCAGAAGTTCTCCCTGGTTGTCTAATATAATATCAATATCTGGTGCAAATTCATTTAATACTTGTCTACAAATACCACATGGGTAGGTATGGTTATGACTCCCCCCTACAACAGCTATGGCTTTAAACTTTTTATAACCTTCTGAAACCGCCTTGAAAATCGCTGTTCTCTCAGCACAGTTTGTCCCGCCATAAGAAGCACACTCGATATTACAGCCGGTAAATACTTTACCCTCTTCTGTTAACAAGGCCGCACCCACATTAAAGTTAGAATAAGGGGTGTAGGCATGTTCTAATGCTTCATAGGCCATCTCTACTAATTTTTCGTAAGTCATAAATCTTTCTCCTAGTCGATGATCGGTGTGGTCGAATCAGATATCACTTGAATCCAAGTCTTGCCTGGATTTAATTTCAGCTCCTCACCGTTCATATCATAATATTTTGTGACTTCATAGCCACCAGCTTTTGACCATGTTATAGGCATTGATACCCCACGATTTAAATAATAACCCTTCCCTTGCCCAACAATGTCAACCGCTCGTCTTCCAGCACTGTCCAAAACAGTGTGCTTGGCATGTAATACAACCACATTATCAGCCGCTAGATGTATTTCTGTGGTTTCGTCTTTATGAGCTTGTCCGTTTACATATCTCATGTATTGCTGCTTGTCTTCATCATACTTAAACTCGATGAAGTAGCCAGTCGGATCACTCGAAGAAGACGGTTTGTAGATGACCTTGAGGTACTGACCAGGATCACCACTGATCGGATGGTGGGTTACATCTATGAACATGCCTTCATAGCTAACCTCTTCTAGGTATCCACGTCTACTTGCTTCCTTGCTGATACCAGTATAACTGGTATACATATTATGTGGGATATATTTATGGTCGGTTCTATAGTATACATCATATCCGGCCTTCATGCCATCAATGTCAGCCATTTTTAATCTTTTTATGTCAAGAAATGCCTGATCAGACCCACCAACATGGACATATAAGGGATTATAAGAAAGGGCCAGTTGAATATAGTAGGGTCTAGCTGACCGAACAGGTCCAATAACATCTGGTACATGGGACTGGAAAATTGCTAGATAACGAGTAATCAAACCTTCTGCTAAGACTTCATATACCACATCAGCATCCGAAAGGCCCGCCTGCCATCTGGCAGCATAATGATTGTCCAGCATAACTGCTACTGGTCTTTGCTTGGCCAAATCATCACCAATCGGTAGGCCGGTAATTGGACTATAGAGGCCTGTGTAGGCATCCACTTTCTCATCCTCTTTTTCCTTGTCCTCTTGGGTCTCAGGTTCTGCTTCCGCTTCTGGCTCTGGTTCTGGTTCTTCCTTGATATAATCACTATCAACAAATACTTCATCTGGTAATTGTGGTAGGTTTTTTGCTTCATTGTCTTGCTTGTCACAGGCAACCATCACAAGCATGAGTAGGATTAATAGCCAAATTAGTTTCTTCATATTATGCCTCCATTATCGGGTCAGTTGATGTGCTTTTAAAATAGTTTCTTCCTTGGCTCTCATAATAGCCTGCTTGTCATCCGTATCATGATCATAGCCCAAGAGGTGGAACATGGAATGGACAAACAAGAAACCAATTTCTCTTATCAGGTCATGGCCATAGTCCTCTGCCTGAGTTCTTGCTGTTTCAGTAGATATCACCACATCCCCTAGATAAACATAGGGATCCGATGTGGGCTGGTCACACAAGGGCTCATATTGTGGAAAGGACAAGACATCTGTTTTCTTATCCATGCCCCTATGGGTCTTATTTAAGTCATGGATATAGTCATCATCACAGAAAACCAGGGATACCTCTCCATCGAAGGTGTGGCCTTCTTCTTCTACACAGGCCACCATCAACTTCTCTAAAAGCGCCACCAAGTCCCCGTCAACTGGCACTAGGCTTTGTTCATTTAATACGGATAATTCTATCATACAACCTACTTTACTCTTCTTACCTCAGTATCCTTCTTTTCACTTGGATACTCTATCCTATCATGAAATGCCGTGGTTAAGTTAGAAGAGAAAGACTTTTGAATACGATCAATCTCATCTAGGGTTAAACCCGATGCATTTAACTGTCTCATTTCTATTTTACTCTGAATGATTCTATGAATCAAATCTTCTATTTGGTCCTGACCAGGTTTTTTAAGACTCCTCACACCTGCTTCAACACTATCAGCTAGCATGACAATAGCAATCTCTCGATTAAAAGGCTCAGGGCCTTGGTAGGTATAAAGGCTTACATCAACTTCATCGTCCCCCTGGGCATTCAAAGCCTTGTGGTAGAAGTATTGAATCCGTGTAGTCCCATGGTGTTGACTGATGAACTCGATAATTTCCTTGGGAAGCTTGTGCTTTTTAGCTAATTTAACCCCTCCACTCACATGGTCCTTAATAATTTTTGCACTCACCATGGGGACAAATTGGTCATGGGGGTTGAGTCCGTCATACTGGTTCTCAACATAGAAATAAGGCTTTTCTAACTTACCGATATCATGGAAGTAGGCCCCCACCCGGGTCAAGAATGCATTAGCTCCAATATCATGGGCTGCTGCCTCAGCCAGGTTCGCAACCAAAATAGAATGGTGGTAGGTCCCTGGTGCTTCTAACAACATCTTTTTCATCAAAGGATGGTTGGGATTGGCATACTCTAACAACTTAAGGGGAGTCAATATCTTAAAGAGGGACTCCCAAAGGGGTAAAGACCCGATGGTAATCACTGAACATAAGAGACCCGATACAAAGCCATAGGTCATATGGTTGAGACTTTCTTTGAAGCTCAGTTGGTCAACTAGGGAAATTGCCAGGATCATCAAAACAAAGATGAAGCCGACAGCTAAGCCTGATAAAAATATCTTCCCCCTCTGGTAAACTCGGTCCACCAACAAGGCAGCCGCCAATGAAGCCATCATGGAAAAGACCAAGACATCCAACTGCCAGGACATGGTGACAGCAAGCAAGACGTTAACAAAGACACTATAGACAATTCCCTGGGTAGCATTATTCAGTATGGAGATTAACATGGCTACTGTTGGTAAAAGCAAGAGGTAGCTGGATATCCCTTGACCGATATAGGTCAGAAGGTAAAGCACACCAACAATGGTAAAATTCAAGTAAATATTTTTACTGGTCAACAACTTGAGTCGCTTGCCATGGTAGGCATACAGGACCTTATACATGACATATAAGACCACTAGAACGAGTAGGTCCATACTAAAAAGGGGAAGCTTTTGTCTCCAGTTGTGGAGGTTATTGAGGTTATAGGTCTCAAGAATATCATAAGTTGTCTGGTCTAAGGTCTGTCCAGCCTTTAAGACCACCGTCCCCTTTGGAATGATAACATCTTCAATATCTGCTAACTTTCTGATGATCAAGGCATCCGTCGCCTCTTCATCTAAAAGGGAATTAACTGCTACGTGGTGTTTGACCATCTTAGTCATAATAGGAATCAAGTCCTCAGGCACTTGATCTATAGAGGCCATATAAAGGTCAACACTCTGCTTTTGCTTAATCATGTTTTCATCGGTAACCCCATCCTTTAAGACCTCCTGGAGGGCATCATAGACATAATTCTCACTGAGTTTTAGGTCTGCCTCATCCAGACCTGCCAGGAACTTGAGCTCGTCTTCGGTCAGCCCCATAGAAGACCTTAAGACATAAGCAAAAACACGCTCCAAGATAGCTTGGTCTTCCACATATTCCAGGCGTGTTTCATAGGCCCGTCTGTAGAAATCTGCAATTTCTTCCCTGGCCTGACCATATACGCTGGGATCAATGGTGTATATTTCCTTAGTCTCGTACCTGACATTCTCCTTTAAAACAGATGTAGCCAAAGAATCAATATAATCCTCTGGCATAATAATATCTTCTGTTACCACATCTCCTATCTTGTAGTCATACTTGAAATCATACAGGTCAAAAGTATAGGTGACCCGCATAATAGCAAATAGGATAAACAAGGGTAGGAGAATCTGAAACTTTAGGTTACTTAAGAAGCCCGGTTTATCAAGCCCCTTTAGTCTTTTCTTTATAAAGCCCATGGCTACTCCTCATATGTTTCGTAACATGCAATAATTTTCTTTACTAGACCATGGCGCACCACGTCTTCTTTCTTCAGCTCTATGATACCAATCTCACTTAGAGCCTTTAAACGCTCTATGGCATGGTTCAAGCCAGAATGGCTGGCATCTACTAGGTCCATCTGAGTAACATCGCCATTGATAATGACCTTGGATCCATAACCAAACCGGGTTAGAAACATCTTCATCTGGGCCGCAGTTGTATTTTGAGCCTCATCTAGAATAATAAAGGCATGGTCCAGGGTTCGGCCCCTCATGTAAGCTAGGGGGGCAATTTCTATATAACCCCTTTCCCTGTAGTTATTAAAGGTATCCCTGCCTAGTAGGGTAATCATAGAGTCATAAATAGGCTTCAAGTAGGGTTCAATCTTACTTTCCAGATCTCCCGGCAGGTAGCCCAGGTTTTCACCAGCCTCTATAGCTGGTCGAGTAATGATGATTTTCTTTATTCTTTTTTCTTTTAAGGCCTTGATTCCCATGGCAACAGCCAAGAAGGTCTTACCAGTTCCAGCTGGCCCTAGGCCAAAAATCAATTCCTTACTTCTAATCAATTGAATATAAGCATCTTGCCCAAAGGTCTTGGGCGTCACTGAACGACCATCGTCATCCACTAGGATAACCTTCTTGTATAAACTCACCATGGCATCCACATCACTTGATGGGTCTTGGTCCATGGCATAATCTATCTTTTGCTGGTCAATTGTTTCTCCCAATTCAAGACATCGAATGAGAAACTTAAAAACATGGTGGGTCTTATCAGCTTCCTTGCCCTCTAAGACAAGGGTGTCCCGGCATAAGGCAATATTAACATCTAACTTCGTCTCCATATAGGTAAAGTTCTTGTCTAGGTTGCCCGCTAGGGCCATAAGAAAGTCTGCTCTGGGTATTTTAACTTCGGATTTTGTTATCATTTTTATATACTTCCTTCCTCTTAATATAATACCATAATATGAAATATCAGACCAGTTAACAAGGCTGATATCAGCTAGAAAATGAAGTTACCACCTATAAACCAAGACTGGCTAGTTTATAGGCTCTGTGATATTTGAAGAACATAAACTGTCATTTCCTATTTCTTTTGGTGTATAATAGGAGTAAGTCGGTCTAATAAAAGGAGGAAACCATGAAAAAACGCCTATTGAAACTTGTACTCTTGTTGGGAGCCATTCTTCTACTTCTTGTATCCTACCCCCTAGCTCGATTGACTTTCACAGACGCAAAAGTTGCTAAATCACTCTTTTCAGATACTTATTATGTAAAACTTGAAGCAGATGAAAGTGAATACCATGTATTCACAGACTATATGGAAGGTTTAGGATGGGTTGAAAACCAGGACTTACGAATGGGTGGCGGTCATTTATTCGAGAGGAAGGGAGCTTCTAAGCACATTATCAACAAGGATATCAAGACAGCACTCATAGACGGTAAGCCCAACCTATCTTTTTTAGATAGCTGGTTCAAGTAGTGGATACAGGTTGACTGATCAGCCTGTATTTTTTAGTCTCCCCTAAAATCTATGTAAGTCAAAAAATAAAAATAACTGCCTCAACAAATGTTGAAACAGTTACATTTAACTCGTTAACCCAGCAATCCTTTAACGATTCCTGATAAAACCTTACCATCGGCACGGCCTTTAGTTTGACCAGATACAATCCCCATAACCTTGCCCATGTCCTTCATAGAAGAAGCATTGGTTTGCGCTATGGCATCCAGTACTAGAGCTTTAAGTTCTTCTTCACTAAGAGGTTCCGGTAAGTACCCTTCTAATACCGAAATTTCTTCTTGTGCTTCATCAGCTAGATCTTGTCGATCGCCCTTTACGAACTCTTCAATGACACTTTTCTTCTGTTTAACTTGCTTGGCAATAATCTCAATGATTTCCTCATCTGATAAGGCTCTTCTTTCATCAATCTCAACTTGTTTGATTGATGCTCTTAGCATAGTAATCACAGACTTCTTCACTGTCAACTTTTGCTTCATGGCATCTTTAAGATCTGCCATTAACTGTTCTTGAATAGTCATAAATTATCTCCTTAGAAAGATTTTTTCTTCTTTCTACGAGCAGCTTCTGATTTTTTCTTTCTCTTAACACTTGGCTTTTCGTAGTGTCTTCTTTTTCTTAGCTCTGCTAATGTACCTGCTTTAGCAGTTTCTCTCTTAAATCTCTTAAGAGCGCTATCTATATTCTCATTTTTTCTTACTTCAACTCCAGCCATATATTACACCCCCTTATATAAAATATCATATCCTGATAAATAGTCTAAACAATAAGACGTAAACGCATATTATTCAACTATAAGGGAACACAGAATACTAAAGTATTATACCCTATTATTTTGAATAATACAAGCCTTTATCATGGTTTTTCTAAAAAGTTTTTAACCCGGTGGCCATTGTAGACTTCGGCCTCCCAATAAATGATAGTGCAAGTGGTCAACAGTTTGACCACCATCTGATCCAATATTTGTTACAACCCGGTATCCGGCCTCTTCTAGGCCTAGGTTCCTAGCAATTTCAGCAAGCTTCAACTGCATTTTACCCAATAGGCTCAAATCCTCTTGGCCTGCATGACTAATTGACTGAATGTGTTTTTTGGGAACCAGTAACACATGTTCTGGTGCTTGGGGACTAAGATCTCTGAAGGCAAGCATGTCTTCGTCTTCATAAACCTTGGTTGATGGGATTTCTCCACTGACTATTTTACAAAAGATACAATTCAAGTTTTCGCCTCCTTTCTTATCCACCTATTATTATACCCTGAATTCTCAGTTTTTAACAGTTACTTTCACAATTAATCCCCTTAGCCAGTAACTTTTTATCTTGGTAGCCCATAATCTCAACATCTACTATGTCATTAACAGAATAAGACTCCTTGGCCAGCCTCACTCTCAAGTACTCAGGTGTAAGTCCTTCTACATAATCCTCTTTCATTTCTTCTATTAAAACCCTAACCGTTTTACCAACAAAGGACTGATAGTAAGCATCTTCCAGCTTACCCACAAGGACTTCAAGGGCATGGGATCTCTCTGTCTTAATAGAACCATGAATCTGATTCTTCATGCTTGCAGCCGGTGTTCCCTCTCTTGGAGAATACTTAAAGACATGAACTTGAGAAAAAGCGATTGCCTTAACATAATCCAGGGTTGTTTGGAAGTGATCATCACTTTCCCCTGGGAAACCTACTATAATATCAGTTGTGACGGCCGCCTGGGGATAGACAGCCCTAATCTTATCAACCCCATCCTGGTAATCCGAGGTTGTATACTTGCGGTTCATGGTCTTGAGTATTGGGTCACACCCACTCTGCAGGGACAGATGGAAGTGGGGACAAAACTTATCTAATTCTTTTAACCGGTTCATAAAATCTTCAGTAATAACCTTGGGTTCTAAAGATCCCAACCGTATCCGCTCTAAGCCTTCTATCTTATTTAAGTCTTCAATCACCTCTATGAGAGAGGTATTACCTAGGTCCAGTCCATAAGAAGACAAGTGGATTCCTGTTAAGACAAGCTCTTTAAAGCCCTTGGCTGCCAGCCTCTTAGCTTCTCCTATTATGGAAGCGACTTGCCTTGATCGAATAGGCCCCCTGGCATAGGGAATAATACAATATGAGCAAAACTGGTTACAACCCTCTTGTATTTTCATGAATACCCGAGTCTTATCAATGGTATCTTCAATCTCTAGCTCTTCATAGGTTTTTGTTTTCATTATTTCTTGAACATGGACCACCTTAGAATCCGATGTTACACCCTCAATGTATTGGAGAATATCCTTTTTCTCATTGGTTCCCAAGACCAGGTTGACTTCCTCTATGGCCTCTACCTGGTCTGGTGCTACTTGCGAGTAGCAGCCCACAACCACAATGACAGCCTGGGGATTTCTCTTTCTAGCCCGTCTCATAAACTGTCTAGACTTCCTGTCAGAGACACTGGTCACGGTACAGGTATTGATAATATAATAATCACATAGGTCATCATAGGGTAGGACCTGGTAGCCAGCATGCTTAAACTGGTCTGCCATGGCATCAGACTCATACTGATTAACCTTACATCCTAGGGTAAATATTGAAACCTTCTTTTGATTGTTTCTTGTATGAGCAAGTGTTTTTCTTGCTGGCACTTCTAACTGAATATGTGTCATCGAATCGACCTCCGTAAATTTACTGTATAGATTATAACACCCCCTCAGCCTCTATGCAAATATAAGTCCACTTATTTTGTATGAATTCTACAGACACCTGTAATACTTGGATTCAAAACTAATTTTTACCAGAAATATTGAACAACCCTGGGCATCTGTGGTAAATTTAAGTGAAATGATGAATAGATAAGGAGCCTATTATGAATGAAGTCAAAGCCAGTTTAATTTTCAAATCCTTAATAAAACCCGAAGAAACCATTCAACTCATCCATGAAAAAAGACCCAATTACATGGTGGTCAGCTTTTTTGCCCTCCAGATACTCAATGCCCTCCTGGCCACCTACCACGCCATCAATCTGATGGAAAAGGGACAGGCAAGGGCCTTCATCTACACCCCCACCCCCTCTACCAAGATCATTGCTTATACCCTAGCCGCTATTACCCCTCTTGTCACTATTTACTTGTCTGTTTTTATTATAAGGGGTCTCTTAAAAAAACATGACATCAAGGGGACTGTCAGTCAGTGTGTAACAGCCTATTTATGGGGTGGTATCCCCTTTCTTTTGACAACACCCCTTAGAATGATATTATATGTTCTTAACACCATCAACCAGGGTACACCTGATAGCCTTGGAGCCATGGCCGGTAGGCTGCCCCTATTGTTCTTGACCCTTGTGATAAGTCTTGGTATCTCTGGCATGGCCGCCTGGTCCTTAGTCAATATCATATTTTCCCTGTCAGCAACCCTCAAGGTGAACAAGGCCAAGGTCGCCTTGACATTTTTAGTGACGTCACCTCTTATTTTTTTATTGTCTTTACTTGTCAACAAGGGGGCCCTTGCCCTTTACAGAATCTTATAAGGAGTTTTTATGTACCAATTGCATCCTAGTTTAATACTTAAAATGTTGATCCACCCTAAAAAAGTCATGGCCTGTATCAAAGAAAAGAAGGCCAACTACTTATTCCCAACCTTAATGACCCTCTATTTGGTCTTGAAGGCGACTCTGCACTTTTACTCACCCGCCTTAGACAAGGCAGATCTCAAGGGGATGGCCTTGCTTCTTGAAGTTGGTCGCTTCTCCCTGGTGGCCCTGGGCTTATTTTACTTAATAGGTCTAGGCATTTTAGGCTTAAGTCGCCTTTTTTCTTCTAAGGCCAAATACAAATCAATCCTTACAGCTTTATTATGGTCCACCATACCCCAGTATTTCCTCCTGCCTCTCTACTGGCTAGAGCTCAGCATCCTGAGCCCTTATTCTCCCTTCTACCAGGCGACCCCCACCCACGCAGACTTTTTAAGGGCCTTTGTTTATTTTACCAGCCTCTTGACGATTGTTGCATCGGTCTGGTCTAAAATCATATCCGTCTTTGCCCTCAAGGAAGTCCTGGAGATAAAAACCTGGCAGGTCATTGTCATCCTTGTAGTCACAGCCCTTGTATATGGTGTTTGTTTATACCTCTTAATATCATGTCTCACTAAATTGTATATCCTAAAGACAATCACCTAGGGAATATACCTTACAAAGTAAAAACACACGTCTGACGACCTGTGTTTTTTTGTCCTTATACATCACCCAGGGCATACTGGAGGATACTAATGAGCATCATACCAGCTGTCTCTGTTCTTAGGATTCTAGGTCCTAGTGAGATAGATTTAGCAGATAAGTCTTGTAGATATGCAATTTCCTCTTCTTCAAAACCACCCTCAGGACCAATGAAGATGCCTATCTTTTGTCCATCAAAGTCAGCCAGTGCTTCTTTGGTTTGAAGGGTTCTTTCATTCTCATAGGCGACAAGAAGTAAATCATAGTCCCCTAGGTCTCCCAAGTCTCTCAGTTTAATGACTTGTCCTACCTGAGGCCTATGAGACCGCTTGCTCTGCTTACTGGCCTCATCCGCTATTTTTTGCCACCTGTCCACCTTCTTTCCAGCAGACTTTGGATCCAACTTTACAATGGATCGTTTTAAGTCTAGAGGGATCACCTGGTTGACACCCAGTTCCACAGCCTTCTGGATAATCGTCTCCATTTTTGATCCCTTGGCCAAGCCTTGGAAAAGGTCTATCTGTATGGGACTCTCCCTGTCAACTGAATTCTTTCTAGGGTCCTTGCAAGTGACAATCTCTCCTATGCTTTCTACGGTTACAATGAACTCCTGGCTTGCCCCATCACAGATTTCCAAGTTTTCCCCCACCTTGACCCTCAAGGCCTTTGACAGGTGTTTTACATCCTCGGCCTTATGAATAATGACCCTGTCACTTGTTTCCCCTATGACTTCTTCAATGAAAAATCGATGCATATTAACCCCTATAGCATGCTAGGATACCATGCCATTCACCCTTCGTACACTTCTTAATGACCTCAAAGTTGTGCGACTCTAAAGAGGCAACCACATCTTCCACTCGACCGTCTATGATACCTGACATGATATAATGACCACCTGGCTTAATAAAGTTTTCAAGGCTCTCATTCATAGCAATAAGGATATCTGCTATTATATTGGCAACAATCAAGTCAGCCTTGCCATTAAGGCCTTCCGTTAAGCTTCCCAGTTGGGCTGTCATCTTGCCCTCCAACTTATTTTTTTTCACATTCTCACGGGTTGCGATGATAGCATCTTCAGCTATATCGACGCCTACCACCTTATCCGCTCCTAATAGGGCTGCTGAAATACCCAGGATACCTGTTCCACATCCAATGTCGTAAACAAAGTCTCCCTCTTTTACAACCGTCTCTATTAACTCAACACATAAGGAAGTTGTTTCATGAGTGCCTGAACCAAAGGCAGATCCTGGATCCATCTCGATAATAATCTCTCCATCCCCGGCCTCATAGTCCTCCCATGAGGGTTTTATTACCAACTGCTGGCCCATTTTAAAGGGCTTGAAGTATTCCTTCCACTTGTCCTTCCAAGCCACATCATCCACTATTTCATGGTCAATAAGACCAGACCCTATACTTAGACCGTTTGATTGAATGGTCTCAAGGAAGCCCTTGATCATATTCACCTTTTCATCTATATCTTGATCTGCCTCAACAAAGACCCTAACCACCACATCTTCATGGTCAAACTGACGTGCTGTTTCTTCACTATAATCCCAGTCTCCAACAAACTTGTCTTGGAACATCAAATCATTAGGATCCTCAATAACAGCTCCCTCTATGCCATTTTCTTCTAATAAGTAGGTTAAGATATCTACAGCTTCAGTTTCCGTTTTTATTTCAATTTTATACCACTTCATATTATACCTCTTTCTTAATTTATATGTGAATTATACCATACCTTAACAAAAAGAAAAAACCAGTTATCTAGTTCAATAAAACTAGTAGCTAGTCTAAAAAGAAAAATGAGAGGATAATGTCATTCTAATTAGTACACTTTACTCGTATCGTAGTCTTCAAGGTCTTTCTCTAAAGTGTAATCCACCTGATTTTCTGCGTATATCGAGTCTGTGCTTGTATCAACAACAACCCATTCACCATCCACAAGAACTTCATTCCAAGCATGATAAGCAGAAGTATAAGCACTATAACCCTTGATTAATTTAGTTGGCACATCGACTGCTCTTAACATTGCTGCCGTAATAGCTGCAAAATCATAGCAGATGCCCTTGCCATCTTCTAAAGTAGCCTCTGCCGAAGGAATATATCCCTTTGGCAAATTCTCAATCTTGTCATAGTCATAAGCAATATTGTTTACAACATAGTTATGAATAGCTTGTAATTTCTCTCTGTCAGTCTTTGCTTCTTTTGTAATTGCTTGAGCTAGGGCCGTTACATCCGAGTCATCTGTCCAATAAACCGTTTGGCTTGAACTTAAGAACACAGCATGTTCATCTAATTCAACAGTGATGGTATCTCTAGAAAGCAATCTAAATCTTTTACCATCCTTTGAACCAAGAACATAAATTCTGTATTGACCACTACCCATTTGCAGTGGAAATGATTCGGTCTCTGAAACAAGATCGTAGATATATCTTACATCATCTTTTTCTACGATTACTTTGAAACTAGAATAATTTGTTGTTGGTCGACTGATCTCAACTGTTGCCTCAGTCTGGTTAACCTCTATTGTTGATGTTTCTGCAAAGACTGTAAAAACAGGCGATACAAGCAACACCATTATAGTGATAAGTAAAATTATTCTTTTCATAGTCATCTCTCCCTTTGGTACCTGGCTATCTTCATACGAAGACCCTATAGTTTTGCGTCCCTACCTCACGATAGGTTTGCCGTTTAACATTATGGGAAAGAAAAGCTTTAACTTCTCTTTCGGTAACTGGCGATCATATCATTTCTGACTTAGACCCTGTAGCTTTGCGTCCCCAACTTTCATTGGGTTTGCCATGTCGTGAAAAGCATTTGATTATAAAGATAATCAAAGTCTCCTCGATAGCTGGCTGTCATAGGTTACCCCTTAGACCCTATAGCTTTGCGTCACTAGCTTTCACTAAGTTTGCCTTTTCTGCGGCTAACACTGCCGACAACTTGATTATCCTCTCATCTATAGTATACCACACCAGGAGGGGATTTAAACCTATGATTAGGATTCTAAGAACTAAAAAGAACAAGACTGTTACCAGTCTTGTTCATGAAAGCCTTATGATAAGGCATCCTTAACCTTGTTAAAGAATCCCTTACCCTTACTTGTAAAGTCAGATTTTTCACCCATAGCCTGAGCAAACTCCATTAGCTTAGTTTTTTGCTCATCATTAAGCTTGGTTGGGGTATCAACAATAATTTTTACATATTGGTCACCCTTGCCATAGCCATTAACAACAGGAATCCCCTTACCCTTTAAACGAGCCATCTTGCCCGATTGAGTGCCTGGGTCAACCTTGAACTTGACCTTCCCCTCAAGAGTTGGTACAACGACTTCAGCACCTAGGGCTGCTTGAGCAAAAGAAATGTGAAGTTCGTATAGGATATGATTACCGTCTCTAACGAAGAAGGCATGGTCCTTAACACGAATAACAACCTTAACATCTCCTCTAGGGCCACCCTTAGATCCTAACTGACCCTCTCCTCTCAAGGATAGAACAGATCCTGTATCTACACCTGCTGGAATATCAATGGACATCTTCTTCTTTTTACGAACCTTACCATGGCCCTTACAAGTATGACAAGGGGTATCAAAGGTCTTACCCTTGCCATGACACTTGTCACATTCACCTTCCACAATCGATTCGCCAAAAAGAGATCTTTGGGCATACCGCACCTTGCCCGAGCCATGACACTGGCTACAGGTAGAAGTTGATGTGCCTGGTTCTGCCCCATCACCATGACAGGTATGACAGTCTTCGGTTCTTAAGAACTCAATATCCTTCTTAACACCAAAGGCAGCATCTTCAAAACTCAGGTTTATGTCCACACGAACATCCGCCCCCTTCTTAGGGCCATTCGACCGACGTCCACCACCGAAACCACCACCAAAGAAGTCAGAAAAAATATCTTCAAAACCACCAAAGCCGCCACCGAAGCCACCTTGACCTCCTCCAGCATTTTGATTAACACCCGCATGACCGAATTGGTCATAAAGATTTCGCTTCTCAGAATCACTTAAAACTTCATAAGCTTCATTAACTTCTTTAAATTTCGCCTCTGCTTCCTTGTCATCCGAATTCCTATCCGGATGATATTTCATAGCCTTCTTACGGTAGGCTTTCTTTAAATCTTGATCAGATACACCACGCTCAACACCCAGGACGTCGTAATAATCTCGCTTATCACTCACTGTAATAACCGCCTTTCTATTAGTCTACAAATGCCACAAGGTGTCCGATGGACACCCTAGCGGCTATTTATTAAATTATTCCTCGTCCACTACTTCGTAATCAGCATCTACAACTTCTTCACCTTGAGCTTGTTCTGGTGCATCCGCTTGTGCTGCTTGTTCTGCTTGAGCTTGTTGGTACATTTTTTGTGCAATAGGTTGGAAAGCAGTTGATACTTCTTCAGTTGCCTTCTTGATCGCTTCTAAGTCATCAGTCTTTAAAGCTTCTTTTAAGGCGTCTAACTTAGGTGTCACAGCAGCTTTCTCATCTTCTGTAATTTGCTCTTTCTGCTCTTCGAAAGTCTTTTCCATTTCGTATACTAATGAATCCCCTTGGTTCTTAGCTTCGATTAAGTCTTTCTTTAACTTGTCAGCTTCAGCAAACTTCTCAGCTTCTTGTACCTTTGCTTCGATTTCTTCATCTGATAAGTTAGTTGATGCTGTAATTGTAATGTGTTGTTCTTTACCCGTGCCAAGATCCTTAGCCGATACATGTACAATACCGTTGGCATCGATATCAAATGTTACTTCGATTTGTGGCACACCTCTTCTTGCTGGTGGGATACCATCTAATTGGAATCTACCAAGAGTTGTGTTATCAGCTGCCATTTGTCTTTCCCCTTGAAGAACATGTACATCTACTGCTGGTTGGTTGTCAGCTGCTGTAGAGAATACTTGGCTCTTCTTTGTCGGGATTGTTGTATTTCTTTCAATTAGTTTTGTAAATACACTACCTAGAGTTTCAATACCTAATGATAATGGTGTAACGTCTAATAGTAATAAGTCTTTTACTTCACCAGAAAGTACACCCGCTTGAATGGCAGCACCAACAGCTACACACTCATCTGGGTTAACACCCTTGTGGGCATCCTTGTTTGTGATTGTCTTTACAGCTTCTTGAACTGCAGGAATTCTTGTAGAACCACCCACTAAGATGATTTGCGATAACTCACTTGCGTTGATACCAGCGTCTTTAATCGCCTTTCTAGTTGGCTCTAAAGTTCTTTGAACCAAAGATGAAGTCAATTGATCGAACTTAGCTCTTGTGATGTCCATGTCTAAGTGAAGTGGACCAGCAGCACTTGCTGTGATGAATGGAAGGTTAACATTTGTTGTTTGAGTTGAAGATAACTCTTTCTTAGCCTTCTCAGCTGCTTCCTTAAGTCTTTGCTTAGACATTTTGTCAGCTCTTAAGTCGATACCATGCTCATTTTGGAATTGTGTTGCCATGAAATCCATTACAACCATATCGAAGTCATCTCCACCTAAGTGGTTATCACCATTGGTTGCAAGTACTTCAAATACACCATCACCAATCTCTAATACAGAAACATCAAATGTACCACCACCAAGGTCAAATACTAAGATTTTTTGTTGTTCTTCAGTCTTATCTAAACCATACGCTAATGATGCAGCAGTTGGCTCATTTACAATTCTCTTTACTTCTAAACCGGCAATCTTACCTGCATCCTTAGTTGCTTGTCTTTGAGCATCAGTAAAGTAAGCTGGAACAGTGATTACAGCTTCTGTAACCTTTTCACCTAAGTAAGCTTCAGCATCAGCCTTTAGCTTACCCAGTACCATAGCTGAGATTTCTTGAGGTGTATAGTTTCTTCCATCAATTTCAACGTGGAAGTTTTGTCCCATTTCTCTCTTGATAGAAGCAATTGTTCTATCTGGGTTAGTAATCGCTTGACGCTTAGCTGTTTCACCAACTAGTCTTTCACCAGTCTTTGTGAATGCAACGATTGAAGGGGTCGTTCTGTTACCTTCCGCATTTGGGATAATTGTAGGTTCTCCACCTTCTAGAACCGATACACATGAGTTTGTTGTTCCTAAGTCAATACCAATAACTTTAGCCATTGTTTTATTCCTCCTTATTTCGATACCTTAACCATTGAATGTCTGATTACTTTTTCATTTATTGTATAACCTTTTTGGAATTCCTCAATTACATGCTCTGACGCGTGGTCATCACTATCGTCACTCATAACTGCATGGTGTAATTCCGGATCAAAAGGTTGTCCTAAAGCTTCGATTGCCTTAACATCATTCTTGTCGAAAATGTCATCTAAGCTTTTCTTGATCATTTTAAGCCCTTCAACAATACCATCCGATCCACTTTCTGTAGAAGAAAGGGCTCTTTCCATATTGTCCATCAAGGGAAGTAAGTCTACAAATAGCTTTTCATTTGCATACTTATATAAGTTACTTTTCTCTTTTTCAGTTCTCTTCTTGAAGTTTTGGAACTCAGCCTGCAAACGAACAAACTTTTCATTCACATCCTTGCACTCATTCTTTAACTTGTCCACTTCAGAAAAATCTGCTTCTGGTGCTACTTCAGCCTCCTCAGTTGTCTCTTCAACTTCAGTTGCTACTTCTTCCACCACTTCTTTAACATCATCTTTTTTTGACTTAGCCATTAAATACTCCTATAAATATATTCCTGAGAAGATGCCTTCTAGGGTTTCCTTGATATAGCCAATGACGGACACGGCTAATGAGTAATCCATCCGAGTGGGTCCAACAAAACATAAACTACCAGCCTGCTTGCCATTAAACTTATAATTGGCAGAAATAATACTACATTCTGGCAGGTCTGCCATTTGATTGTTTTGTCCGATGCCAATGGCCACATCATCATTGATTGGCCTTGTATGGATTATTCGTCCTAGGAAGTCCTTGTCGGTTATTTTCTCATATAACTCTCTTACCTTGTCAACATCCTTATATTCTACATAATTAAATATGTTGTTGATTCCTTCTACCTTAACATCTACATCATCAATCTCTCTTAGGGTATCCCTTAAGAGGGGAACCAAGTATTCAATTAAGGCTTCGTATTCAACCAGTTCTTTTTTGATGTTATTGATGGCCTTGGGGGTAATTTCCTCAATCGGTGTTCCAAGCAACTTGTGAAGGAGTGTATCCGAGATCATATCCAGGACCCTTTGAGGGATATCGCTCATGGCCAGTGTTAAGTTCTTTACAATACCTGAGTTGGAAACTAAGATTAATAATACTTTGGAATCCGTTACCCTGATCAGCTTCATGTTAGCCAACTTACTCTTTTTGAACTGGGGTAGTGAAACAAGGGATACCAGACCTGTCATTTCTGACATAATTGTAGCCGCTTGGTCGATCACATCATCTATTTCAATAACCCTATGAAGTAAGAGCTTTCTGATTAGGTCCTGTTGCTGTATATCTAGCTTCTGATCCTGCATCAGGGTATCCACATATAAGCGGTAGCCTTCTTCTGATGGTACCCGACCCGCTGAGGTATGAGGCTGTAGCAAGAGGCCTAGATCTTCAAGGTCTGCCATCTCATTCCTTATGGTCGCTGAACTGATCCCAAGACCGTACTTTTTTGCAAGTGTCCGTGATCCGACTGGTTGGGCCGTTCGAATAAAGTCATCAATAATCACACGCAAGATCTGTAGTTTTCGATCATTCATTGGGTCACCTCCTCATGTTAGCACTCGTTTTTCCTGAGTGCTAATGCGACTTATACATAGAATATACACCCTGTCACTAGCCCTGTCAAGGATTTTAATCAAATCCTAATAAAAAATTAGCACTCAACATACCGGAGTGCTAATTTCTATTTTTTACTATCATGTTTTAGTAGGTTGGACAGGCGGATAAACTCATTTTCCGTAATCTCCCCCTTGTCCCTCCTGGTCTTAATAAGCTCATATGCCTGGTCTGGATTTATGGATACCTTGGTCTTTTTTACATACTCAAGGGGGACTTTTAATTCATAAGCCGCTCCACAAACTGAACACACCAGTAGGTTTCTCTTTTTATATGGAAATAAGGGAATGAAGACAAGAAGAAACCACGACCGTTCTTCAACCACCTTAAACTTTCTTTCATGGGAGCACTTGGCACACTTTTGTCCAGTGATTTCTTTTACCACCTTGTAGGTCCTATTACTTATTCTCATAAACACCTCCAAGAAAATCATATCATTTTGAATCAACTTTACATAGTTAATCATAAAAATTTAATAAATACTTGATTAGAAAGGTCCATGCCCTTGGCTGTTAAAACCAGGTGACTATCATTTAATCTTAGAAGCCCCTGGTCTACAAGGTCTTTAATCTCATCCTTGTAGTCAGCCAGGAGGTCACACGCGTAGGTCTTATTGTAGGCTAAGACATCCAGTCCCTCATTCAGGCGAAGGTTGAGCATGATGTCTTCAAAGGCCTGGTCCTCTATAGTCAGCGGGGTCCTCTCCACTATGGGTAAGATCCCCTTATCAATCATCTGATAATAGGTTTGAAGGTCTGCCGTATTAGCCAGCCGCATCTCATTGATACAAGCATGACTATTGAGGCCAAAGGCCATGTAGGGCTTACGCTTCCAATAGACCAGGTTGTGCTGGCAGGCATAGCCAGGCTTAGAAAAATTGGATATTTCATACTGGTCATAGCCAGCCTCTAATAAGAACCTTTGAACTTGATGGTACATGGTCCTATCCAACTCTTGGTCCGCCTGGTCCTCAATATGGTCATAAAAGGGTGTCCCTTCCTCATAGGTTAAACTATAAGCAGATATGTGCTCAGGCCCAAGAGCCACTAACTTCTCTAAAGTAGAAACAAGTTGGTCAATCTTCTGACCCGGTAGGGCAAACATGAGGTCTAAATTGATATTGTCAAAACCAGCCTGTCTGAGCAGGGCCATGCTTTCATATACCTGGTCCACATTGTGTTGTCTTCCCAAGACCTGTAAGAGGTCCTCATCAAGACTCTGAACCCCCATGCTAATTCTATTAATGCCAAGGGCCTTATAGCCCTCAGCATTTTCTAGTGTCCATGTACCTGGATTGGATTCCAGGGTAACTTCAGCATGATCTGCAAATATATACTTTTCCTTGATTGCAGCCATAATCCTGGCCAACTCATCAAGCCCTAAGAGACTGGGAGTCCCCCCTCCAAAAAAGAGGGTCTTAATCCTATAGGGTCCAGACTCAGTTAGTCTGATTTCTTCTACCAAGTGGTCTACATAAGTGGCCATGACTTTTCTATTGTAGGGAAAAGAAACAAAGTCACAATAGCCACACTTCTTCAGGCAGAAGGGTATGTGTATATAAACACCGATATCAGTCATTTTTACCTACTTATCATCAAACTTCAGAACAGCTAAGAAGGCTTCTTGTGGTACATCTACTGAACCTAATGAACGCATCTTCTTCTTACCTTCCTTCTGCTTCTCTAATAATTTCTTCTTTCTAGAAATATCACCACCGTAACACTTGGCCAATACATCTTTTCTCATGGCCTTGATGGTTTCTCTGGCAATAATCTTGTTGCCTACCGCCGCCTGAACAGGGATGGCAAACATGTGTCTTGGAATAACATCCTTTAACTTATCACAGATTTGACGGCCCCTTGATTCAGCCTTAGTTGTATGAACAATCAATGAGAAGGCATCAATATTTTCCTTATTTAATAGGATATCCAGCTTAACAAGCTTAGAAACCACGTATTCCTTGAACTCGTAGTCTAAAGAGCCATAGCCCTTTGTCTTTGACTTAAGAGCATCGAAGAAGTCATAGATAACCTCATTTAAAGGCAGGTCATAGTGAAGGATAACCCGTCTTTCATCAATGTAGTCCATGGTCAACATAACCCCACGACGCTCCTGACACAACTCCATAACATTACCGACATATTCATTTGGTACAATGATGTCCGCTTTAACAATTGGTTCTTCCATAAACTTGATTTCAGTTTGTTCTGGTAGGTTGGCTGGGTTTTGAATAAACTCAACTTCACCATTGGTCTTGGTCACCCTGTAGATTACCCCTGGTGCTGTTGTGATAATGTCTAGATCAAACTCTCTCAATAAACGTTGCTGGATGATCTCCATGTGGAGCAGTCCCAGGAAACCACATCTGAAACCATAGCCTAAAGCCAATGACGTTTCTGGTTCAAAAGAAAGAGCAGCATCATTCAGTCTTAACTTGTCAAGGGCATCCCTAATCAGCTCAAAACTCTCACCCTCAGCAGGATAAACACCACAGTATACCATAGAAGTTGCCTTCTTGTAGCCTGGTAGTGGCTTAGCTGTTGGTCTATTAAAGCTTGTAATGGTATCCCCTACTTGACAGTCTCTTACATTTTTAATGGAAGCACATAAGTAACCTACGTCTCCAGCCTTCAGTTCCTTAAATGGAATCTGGTGGGGAGCACAAACACCAACTTCTGTAACCTCAAGCTTGTTGCCAGTCGACATCATTTGTATGATGTCTCCCTTTTTAACCGACCCATCAATAACTCTGATGAAGGCAATGGCCCCCTTGTACTGGTCATAAACCGAGTCAAAGATCAAGGCCTTTAGAGGGGCGTCCTCATCCCCACTCGGGGCTGGAAGTTCAGAAACAATCATTTCTAGAACTTCTTCAATATTAATGTTGTTCTTGGCAGAGATTCTAGGGGCATGCTCAGCAAGGATACCCACAATATCTTCTATCTCAGTAATAATCTCTTCTGGTCTAGCACTTGGTAGGTCAATCTTGTTGAGTACCGGTAAGAGTTCTAACTCTTGTTCTTCAGCTAAATATACGTTAGCCAGAGTTTGAGCCTCAACCCCTTGGGCAGCATCCACAACTAAGACTGCTCCCTCACAGGCAGCAAGTGACCGAGATACCTCATAGGTAAAGTCAACATGACCCGGTGTATCAATTAAATTAAGGGTATAAGTTTCTCCATCTTTTGCCTTGTACTCCAAACGAGTTGACTGTAGCTTGATGGTAATACCACGTTCTCTCTCTAGATCCATTGTATCTAATATCTGATCCTTCATTTCCCTTTGAGAAAGGGTCCCTGTGTTTTGAATCAAACGGTCAGCCAAAGTTGACTTTCCATGATCAATATGGGCGATGATAGAGAAATTACGTATTTTCTCTTGTCTGTTAGATGCCATCCTGTCCTCCTAAATTTATCAACAAAATAGCTTATCAGAAATGATAAGCCCATTTTTCTGTGTTTATATTGCCACTCGGCCTCGATAGGCCTGCTGTTTTAACTACTTCGCCTTTTTCTTCTACAATAATAATACAATTCTTTAAAAAAATCAATTATAATACTTGCATTAATCCTTAAAAAATGATATTATACTTTTGTTAATCACGTAATGAGGGGGTGACACTGTGGCAAACATTAAGTCTGCAAAGAAAAGAACAAAAGTAATTGCTAAGAAAACTGCTAACAACAGAATTAGAAAATCAATTATCAAGACTGCTGAAAAGAAATTCTTAGAGGCTGTGGAAGCTGGCGATACAGCTTTAGCAACTGAAAGATTACGTCAAGTAGAAAAAGTAGTTGATCAAGCAGCAGCTAAAAACATTCTTCATAAGAATGCAGCGGCAAGAAAAGTATCTAGATTATCTAAAAAATTAAACGCGTAACCGTCAAATTCCCCAAACCGTGTTTGATTTACGAATGTAAGTGCACTATGGTGCACTTTTTTTGTTTGGTCCCCTAGGGACATAATCGAGCTTGGGGGCCGAATATCATAGATACAAGAAACGCTATCTTATTTTAAGATAGCGTTTTTTATTCCCCCTATACCATGAGGCTGCAGGTAATCATCAGTTCCTCTATGGCCAATACCGGCTTGATATTAGTAGACTTCATCTTATAGTCGATGGTTGAGCATGTATCCAGTATTTGTGTCAGTTGGCTAGAAGAAAACAAGTCAATCTGGTTGACGATCAACTTGACCACATAGGGATGAAGCCCTAGGGTCTTGGCAATCTGAGCCTGAGGAAGGCCTTCCTTAATCAACATTTGAATCTTCTTTAGTAGTCTGAATTGCCTGCAGATCATATGGAAAATACCATGTATAGACTCCCCATTTTCGATGAGTCGATGCATCATCTTAATCCCCGTCTCAGCCTTCTTCCTACCAACGGCATCTACCAACTTAAAGATATCTGCCTCCAGGGGTTTCTTGATATACCTATCCACATCCTCCTGGTGAATAAGGTTACCCTCAAAAACACTAGAGCACAAGACCTTGAGCTCATTATCAATCTCTAAAAGAGTCTTGGAGCTGTCCTTGTCCAAGTAGGACAAGCGGTGTACCAAGGCCGATAGGGTTTTCCCCTCTATATCCTTGCCCTGTTGCTTGATCTTTTTATGGACCCACTTGGTGAAAATCTGACCGTCTAGCTTACCAAACTCAACAGCTCTCCCCTTCTTGTCCACTGCCTTAGTGACCTTTTTTCTCTTGTCAATAGAATCTGACGTTATGAAAAACAGGTAGGTCTGATTAGAAGGCTCTTGTAGATAAGTCAACAGTCGTTCAGCAAGTGCCTCTGATAGGTCTGCCTTCTTACTCCTGAAATATGGTGTGTTCTTAACAATGACCACCTTATGGTCTGCAAAGAAGGGCAGGGTTTCGCAGGCATCCAAGATCGCATCCAGGCTCGTTTGGTCGCCATCAAAGTAGTGGAGGTTAAAGTCCTCCTGGCCTTCAGGAACACATTTTTTTACCACATTTTGAACATATTGCTCCATCAGGTATTGCTCCTCCCCATAGAAGAGGTAAACCGGCCTAAGGCCTTCTTTTAAATCTTTATCAAAAACTTGGAATCCCATAGTCACCTTCCTTTTCACACCCTATATCATACTATATTTTAAGGGATTTGTGAACTCATCTAGGGCCTTATCAATAGTTTAAACCAAGGAAAAATCACCAACTTCACATAGCCCTCATGAGTTCTGTATACCCTGGTCCCCCTAGCTTGATACCGGCTGACCACCTGGGGACTTGGGTGACCATAGAAGTTCAATCCTGAAGAAATAATAGCGACCTCGGGTTGACAGGCTACCAGGAAGTCTGGGCTTGAGGAAGTGTCTGAGCCGTGGTGGGGCACCTTGATGACATCTACGGGTCCCATTCCTGCTAGGACCTTACTTTCTGCCCAAGCTTCTATGTCCCCTGTGAAAAGGATTTTATCCTTCCCAAACTCAAGGACCATGACCATGGAAGCATCATTTAGGGACCCACCTGAAGGATAAGGAAGAAAACTAAAGCCTAGGTCTTTTATCCTTAGGTAGTGGAGGCCATCTACACTTTGCAGTCGGTTGAGGTCTAGATTCATAAAATTTGCATCCTCCTGGTTGGGGGGCTTATAGTAAAAGACACTGTCTTGTGTTAAGTGCTTGAGTCCGTAAAGTCCCCCAATATGGTCCATGTGACTATGGGATATAAATACATAGTCCACTTGGTCTATCCCTTTCTTATAGAGTATGTCAGCCAGCAGGTCCTGGTCTGGGCCTGCATCCACCAATATTGTCAGCCCCCTGTGGCGTATCAGGGCACCATCCCCCTGGCCCAGGTCAAGAAAGTATATTTCAGTGGCATAATGATTATAAACCACTTGACCAAGCCCAACTAGGCAGACAAGAATCAGCAAGGGTTTTCTCAGACCCTTATCCAGCCATAGGCCTAAAACTGTATAAAAGATAAATATCCAAACCAAGGACAGGGGTTTAAGGCTAACCACTAGGCCAGCCTGTGAAAACATAAGGTCATTAAAGGCGACTAGGCCCCTGACCAGGAAGTCTAATAACAAAACGACTGGCCCTATAGGGACCACAAGAACCAGGCAGGACAGGTACAATATCAAGCTGATGGTTGGAATGGTCAATAGGTTAATTAGGGCACTTAAGATATGGATCTGACCCTGGTGGTAGAGAGTCAGGGGTAAGAGGCCTACTTGAAGGCTCAAGCCCATTAAAACCAGGCCCAAGACCTTGTTTGTCACCCGGGAGAAAATCGGTTGATAAACAACAGCAAAAACCATGAGGGCTGAAAAGGAGTACTGGAATCCCACATGATACAAAACATAGGGATTCATCACCAGCAAAAGACAAGCAACCAAACCCAGTCCCTGGAGGAGGTCATAAGGCCTTTTTAATAGCATGCAGGCCAGGCTAGATCCTATTAGGGCCAGGGCTCTTATACCCGAGTAAGGCCAGCCAATTAGCCAAAGAAAGGCAAAGAGACAGCCAAGGGCTATAAACTTACGTTTATGGCCCAACCAATAAAAGGGCCACTGGAATATCAAATAAAAGAGGCCTATATGCATACCTGATATGGCCAATACGTGACCTGTGCCATTCACCTGAAAAACATGATAAGTATCAGGATCTATAAGCCCCTTGTCCCCCAGTAGCAAGGCAAGAACAAAGGCCTTGACTTGGTCACTGGCCTCTAGGTGGTCCACCCTTGTCCGGACAGTTGCTTGTATGGTCTGGCGCAACTGATTTAAACCACCATCTTCTTCAAGAAGCTTATAATCCACCTTGGATAGTCTGGTTTTCCCATCCAGGTTCATACTCATCAGATAGTGCTTGTAGTTGAATAGTCCTGGGTTTTGGTTGCCCAGCCAGTCTAACTCGAACTGAACCTTGTATCTACCTGGTTGTAAATGGGCTTCCAGATCATTTTTTATGAGGATGGAAAAATCATCTGTTGAAAATATATAGTCCCCCTGGTGGCCCTTGAGGGTGCCCTCTAGGGGGCCATACGCCCCCTCCATATTGGGTGCTTGACTGATCCTGTAGCCCCCTAAGACAAGGCCAAGCCCCATCAGAACCACCAAGGTCCCCCTCCACTTTCCTCCCATGACCAGGGTGAGGCCAAAGGGAATAAATAAGACATAATAGAGGGAATAAAATAGTATCAAGTAAATCCAGGCCAACATAAGGGCCAAGTAAAGCATGGGACGTTTCATAATCGGCTCCTTTTCCATATATTGTAAATTATAACCTAAAAAAGAGTACTTGCCTATAGCAAGTACTCTTTGTTTGTTATTGAAGGGCCTTTGTTTTAAGAATAAATATTACTGATCCCTTGCCCTCTTTGCTAGTGAATGACTGGTAATCTTCCGCTAAGAGCTTTAATACTTCATAGTCCGCCTGGAAGCTCTCGAGCTTGGCAGCAGCGCCAGTTACTTCTTCTATCAGAAGGTCAACCCCTTGAGTCTTATATTGAGCCACCCCTTGAGTAAACTCATTAACACCAGCTTGGTAGGCCATTGAACCCTCTCTCAGTTGAGGAAGAACGGGTGCTAGTTGCTTTTGTCCCTGGCTTAGTTTCCCAGCTCCAGCACCTAGTTGTTGACTCGCAATTAACAGTTGGCTATTCACCCCTTGTAGGGCCAGGGTCTTTTCCTTTAAGACCTTGCCAGCTTGATTGGTTGCCACAAGACCTGCCTTTAGCTGGTTAGAACCTGCAATCAATTGGTCTAAGCCTTGATAAAGGGGACTTGTCTCTTGACCTTCTGGAAGAACTTGAGCCAGCTGTTGTCTAAAGCCCATTAAGCCCATATCCAGTCCTTCGGCTCCTTGAGTTAAAGTTTCAATACCCTTTAATAAGTCCAAGATGCCTGCACTGTAAAGGTCAAAGGCCTGGTTGAATCCTTCTACTCCCTTAGAGTAGTCAATAACAGAGCTGATGAAGGCTGCATCCTTGTTTAAGTAGGCTTCAAATCCCTTGAAGGCCTCTTCTTGTTTACCAAAGAATAGTCCTGTCGCTGATGAAAGACTCTGACTACCTTCTACAAGACTCTCACTGGCTGCCTCAAATTCTTCCACTTGACCAAGACCACCTGCAAACTTCCCTGTAAGACTGGTAAAGTCGATGTCTGGCAACTTACAAATGGTTGTCATATAAAAACCTGGGAATTGGAAGTTTTCCACTTGCCCTTGGATGACCACTTGGTCCACTAAGAAGTCTGACTCCTCCATTTGGAAGTTCTCACTTAAACCAGGTGTCAGTACAGCAGAAATAATCTTTACTTGACCATCGTCAATGACCTTACCAGATGATACTTCAATGGTCTTAAAGACATCATTGGATACATGACTCACAAGAGCGGTTTCAAAGGGTAACATGTAAGTCTTGCCATTTTCAGCTTCCACTTGACTGTGGTTTATTTGACTTACAACGATCATAACATGACCACTTTTACCCACCAAGTCCTTAGCAGGTATCATTTCACCATCTAAATAATAAGTGATTTTAGTTTCTACAGGTAGGTTCTGTGTTGTTTCTCCCCTGTAGTAAATATCTGATGCCGGAGAAGTCATGCTGATTTTTCCATCTGCTTGACTTAGCTTTAACTTACCCATTAGGGGTTCTAAGTCTTTTAAGCTAGACTCAAATTCCAGTGTCCCCCCCTGGTGACCTGATAAGTGCTTAGACACAATGACTTGATCCTGGTTTCCGTCCTCACTCAAAAGGCCATATACAACTTCTTCTTCATATACCTCTACCTGGTCTTCCGCATAAATTGGTAAGATGCTGGCAACCAGTAAGACCATAATCAAACCTATACTCATTCTTTTCTTCATAATGACACCCCTATCCTACTCGATTGGTTTTAGTTTTTATAACACTCTGCTTCTTAATCTTTGGCCACTTCATTGTGGTTTTACTGATAGCACCTTCAAACACCAATAGTAAAGATGGTAGTAAGAACATGATAATGATCATACTGATCAAGGCCCCTCTACCCATCATCATAGCCAGGGTGCTGATCATATCCATATCAGAAACCAAGGCAACGGCAAAGGTTGAACCAAAGAAGGTTAATCCACTCGTAACAATAGACTTAGAACACGACTTAATGGCTTCTTCCATGGCTACAAACTTGTTTTCCTGAAGACTGATTTCCTCTTTAAATCTATTGGTTAAGAGGATTGCATAATCAACTGTTGTTCCAAGCTGGATGGACCCGATAACAATACTTGCAATAAATGGAATCGGCGAATCCATGTAGTAGGGTAGGCCCATATTGATAAGTACAGCCAGTTGAATACTTACCACCAATATAATGGGCAGTAAAGCTGACTTAAAGGTCAATCCAATAATGATAACCAAGAGAACAACTGATAGGGTATTAACAACCTTAATGTCCTTGTCCGTTACCTCAATCAAGTCTTTGGTCATTGGAATTTCACCGGATAAAACACCCTTTTGATCATAAGACTTCACAATGGCCTCAATAGCATCCTTTTGGGCATTACCCTCATCGGTTGCAGCTGAGTACTCAGAGGTCAAGGTAATCTTAGTAAATTCCTCATTGGCAAATGCTTCTAACAAGTCACCTGGAAGCATTTCCTTTGGCAACATGGGTCCAATTAACTTTTGGTAGCCCACAACCTGATTAACCCCTTCCACTCCCTCAAGCTCCTGAATCATATCCTTTACCTGGTAGTCTTCAACATCACGGCTAATAGCCAGGTGATAGATCGACTTCATATTGAAGGAATCCTTCATTTCCTCTAAAGAAACAATGGAATCCATGTCTCTAGGAAGAGAAGAGTCTAACTTATAATAGACTGGCTTGTTGGCCGAACCGTAATAGGCTGGTACCAGCAAGGCCACACAAACCACTAACAAGACAATATGGTGTTTTACAATAAACTTACTTGTTTTTTTGAAGGATGGCATCAAAGTGCCATGGTTAAAGCGGTGAATTAATTTATCAAATACTAGGAGCAAGGCTGGCATAATGGTTAAGGTTGAAATAACCCCCAGTAATACCCCCTTAGCCATAACCAAACCTATATTTGCTCCTAGGGTTAACTGCATTGCTACTAGGGCCAAGAAGCCAGCGATAGTCGTTAAGGCTGCCCCAGAAATTGATGTGGCAGTTTTCGCGATGGCTACACCCATGGCTTGAATATGGTCTTCATACTTGTCTCTTTCCTCTTCATATCGGTGATATAGGAAGATACTGAAGTCCATGGTTACCCCCAGCTGGAGGACACCTGCAATGGCATTAGTAACATAAGATACATCCTTCAAGAAGAAGTTAGTCCCCATGTTGAATAGGACACCAAAGCCAATTCCCACAATAAAGATAATAGGAATCACTGTTGAAGGTAGGGCCAAGGCCAAAATAATCAAGGCCAAGACCACGGCTAAGGCAATGTACAAGTTCTTTTGCTTGTCAGACAAGTCAATGACATCACGAATAATAGCAGAGGCACCGGTTAAGTAGGCTTCTTCTTGACTGACTAACTTTCTAATTTCTTGGACAGCAGTTTGTGTTGAGTCCGCCGCTGCTGAGTCCTCGAAGTTAATCATCAAAAGAACAGCATCTTCGTGGTAGAAGATTTCCTGCACTTCATCTGGCATAATCTCTACAGGTACTTGAACATCCATAAGGTCTCTGGCCCATAAGACATCCTTTACCCCTTCTAATTTTTCTATTGAGACTTCCATCTCTTTTATACGGAACTCCTCTACTCCCTTAAAGATAAGGATCCCCGTATCTGAAGAACCAAAGGATTCATCTAATATCCTTTGACCCTTAACCGACTCCACATCTTCCGGCAGGTAAGACAGGATATCGTAATTGAGTTCTGTATTCAAGCTGCTATATGCAGCAGGGATACTTAAAAGAATAGCAAGGACCAATACCCAATATCGTTTTCTTGCTATGAACTGACCGATTCTTTCCATTTCATCACTCCTTAATTATGACTGTTGGTCATTTTACGAAAATCAGTTTATCAAAATAATGACCAATAGTCAATTTTTATTTTATGTTTTTTTATTAATCTTTTCAGTCTCTTGCGAAAGCCTCTATTTCCAAGGCTTACGGACTCCAACATTTTTCATCAGCTCTTTATCCTTTCTTAATATTCTCAACAAAAAAAAACGACCGAAGTCGTTTTTATACACACAATTTTTTACTGAACACCATAGTCACTCAAGATGAGACGAATAATTCTATGGAGATAGGATCTGATATCAGCCAGGGGCTGGGGCTTCTCATAGACTAAAGAACTATAGATTGCCGCCCCCAAGAACTCGATACATAGGCCAATAACCGTCTTGGCTTCTTCTAAGAGTTCAGGGTTTAAGTGGGCTGTATAAGCCTCTTGTAGGTGACCCAATAGGTTGCGGATTCGATCATCTTCCTTTTCCAAGCTTAAGGAGTAAATAGCATAAGACAGATCTTTTTTAATAAAGGTCATAATGGCCTTATTGGTTTCAAGGTAATTGATGATATAATCCACAGCATATATAAACTCATCCTGAAAGGATTCAAAGCCCTTACTGCCTGCAGCTTCAACCGCAAGGGATAAAATCTTCGTTGATTCTCTAGCTATCAATCTCTCCTCAATGGCAGACTTATCCTTGAAGTATAAATAATAGGTCCCCTTGGCTACCTGGGCTCTTTTGACAATATCATCAACACTGGTATGTTGAATCCCCTTCTCCATGAACAAGTCACTAGCGGCTTGTAGAAGCTTGTGTTCTTTTGCCTTCTTATTGGCTTCTCTCTTTGAGAGTTCTTTGGTCATTTTAAGACTCCTCTTCAGTAACAGCGGGCGAACTTTTTACGTCCTTTACAAACATAACCATAATAAAGGCTGTAAAGGGAATAGTCAAGACCAGACCGATACTCCCGGCTATGGACCGAATAATCTCTGTGGCTATTTGGTCTAAGTTCATCAAGCGTAGTAGGGAGAACTTTTGAGAAACAAACATAATGATCATAGGGAGCATGGCCCCTACATAAGCAAGAATCAAGGTATTGGCCATGGTGCCCATAATATCACGCCCGACCCCCATACCAGACCTGAAGAGTTCTTTTTTAGTCAGATTAGCATTCACAGAATGTAGGGCATCTATAGAAGAGGCAATAGACATGGCTACGTCCATGACAGCTCCCAGAGTTCCTAGTAGTATGGCAGCAAATAAAAGGTGCTGGAAATTGAAGTTTCTTCCCATGACAGTGACGATATTGTTGTATTCAAAGGCAGACACACCAAACATCTCAACATTCATGGATACCAAGCCAGAAATACAACCAGCCACCACAACACCAAACAGGGTGCCTAATATGGCAGCCATGGCCTTTTTAGATAGGCCAGTTATGATGGTTACCGTATTCACAGTAATCAAAGAAGCTACTAGTACGGTCACTAGAATAGCATTCTTACCCGCTATCAAAAGTGGGACTTCAACAAAGAAAATAAAGAAGATGGTAATTAAAAGGGTCAAGATGGTTTTAAACCCTTGTTTGAGGCCTACAATCAGGAGGGCTAAAACAAACAAGACCACAAGAATAATCATGGGTGAAACCCGGTTTTCATCAGCTATGTAGTATTCAACGCGACCATCTGAATAAGTCTCAATGTAGAGCATAACCTCATCCCCTACTTGAAAATTAACCTCCCTAAAAGACTCGCCCATCAAGATATTGACAGCCGGTTCTACCAAGGCTCCCTTCATATCACCAGTGGATATTTGAACGACTGCCTTTTGCATCCTATCCCCTGTGTATTGGTCTTCTCCCAGCTCCTCAATAGAAATGACCTTGGCCATTTCATAAGACTCTACCTTCTCATGATAGGGGTCTAGCTCCTCATGAACCTGTACCTGGTAATCCCTCTCAAACCAGGGTCCAAGGGCTAATAGGGCTAGGATTGCTAGCCCCAGTGCTAAAACTATGTAAACTATATTTTTTTTCATAATCATTCTCCTCACCCCTTCAGTGTATCATTATTTCACATGACATAAAAGAAAAAAATCACTTCCCCTTGACCAGTTCTTGGAAGGAAGCAAAAAAATAAAGAATCTGGAAAATCCAGATCCTTAACTTACACCTACTTGTTGAAGAAGATGTCAAATGGCTTTTTTAATGGAATGTAGAAAATCAATGACATAACGATTCCCACTGATACTTGGAATATGTTAGGAATTACATTAACTGCAGCCAGGGTTAATACACTCTTACCGTCAGCAGATACCAAGCCTAAAGCACCAAGAATTAAGTCTGATACAAAGTAGCCTCCAGCTAAGATGATAACAGCCACAACCGAGTGGAGTACATTCCTCTTAACCAAACTCATGTCTCTATCCTGACCATTCATCTTTTTATAAACAAGACCGACACCAAAAGCCAATAAAGCTTTTACAACTAGAGTCGCTGGTGCATACATAGCGTAGCCCCCTTGGATGTCTGCTAGGGCAGAGCCAAGACCTGATGCTATACCACCGAAAACCGGTCCAAGTAGCATACCTGAAAGCATGACTGTCATATCACCAAAGTGGACATAGCCCGCTCCAAATGAAATGTTAAATTGAATAATTGATGTTGTTACAAATACCAGTGCTACAAAGATAGCAGCAAATACTAATTGTTTTGTTTTCATAAGTCCTCCTGTTCTTTTCTCCACTAGAATAGCATACAAAGAATATTTGTAAAGCACTGGACCACAAATAAGAAAAACCATACAATTTCTATGAAATTGTATGGTTACAATTAATCTATTTTCAAGAGCTTAATTATATTGTTATGAGGTAAATAAACCACAATTCCATTTAAATCAGGATTGGGAAAGACTTCAAAAACATCTTGTTCGATGTAAACATAGCCCTCCTCCTTGCCATGAGACAGGGTGAGTTGACTAGCATTGAAGGTTAGTAGTCGAGCATTGTTATGGTAAAAATACCCCTCCTGGCCTTCAACGGAAAAGAGACTCAAATTCTCAAAGACATCATACTCATGACTAACCATGTTCAAACGTATGATTCTACTGTCTTCTTCTGATACGACCAAAAGATAAAGCATATCATCAGCTGATATAAACTCGAACCGAGTTGATTTTGATAAATCCTTTAAGTCCAAGGGGATTTCAATATAACTCCCACTTGCAAAATCATATTGCCAGAGGCCATTTACATGGAGCCGGTCATCAGAGTCCCCCATTAACACACTCACACGACTGCCATCCCAATAGGTGTTGGAGATCATGGAGAAGTCTGCTGGTGTGGAATCTATAAACTTGATAGCCTTACGAGTGATGTCGTAATAGGCCATTCTTCTAGAATTAATGTAAGCACTCTCGCCATCGATTTCTTGACTTTCCATGGTATAGAAATAAGTCAAATACTTGTCATCTTTTGACCAGGAAACATCGATGCCGTGGACATCCCTTGCATAGACCCGGCCTGAGTTGGCTCCGTGAAGGGAGAAGGTCGCCCCCGCTAGGTCCTCACTAGGATGTTCAATAGCCACATAGCCCCCCAGGGGAGAAAGTTTCACCAAGCTGTAAAAATCATCTAGTATCGAGGATGGGACATCTGTATAGACGGTCCTATAAAAATCATTTTCAAAGTAATAAGTCACCAGGTTATTCTTCTTTGTATAATAGAACAAGAGTCGAGACTTATCCTCTGAGAGTTGGTAGAGGCCTTGGTCTCCATAGGTCATATTTTCAATGATCACCTGGCTGTCTGTCCCTCTTTTCATAATCAAGGCTTGGCCCTCAACCAATAAAGAAGTCTCTTCATCTAACATGCTAATCAAGTGCTCATCTACAGGCTCATCACGGTTCACCTGGTCTTCATACCTTTTAAGGACCTGATCTTTTGAGTCAAACACAAAATTACCCGTCTGACCATCAATGACCCCATTAATAAGAATGGCTGTATCACTGATCCAAGAAATATCACTCACATGATCAAAGGACTTTATGATGGTCTCTTGACCTGATGTTAAAATTTCTTCCTGGGGAACATCATAAGTGACTGGAATTTTTTCTATCACGTGAATATCCTCTGTCATCATCAGTCTATAAGCCTTGAAGACCATGGCCAGACACAGGCTGACAATAACTACTTGTAATATAATCCGCTTTTTATTCATCTATTCTTTCCTCTTATACTGGGTACATGGCTTCGATGTCTTCTATGTCCTTTTGAGACAGGCCGAAATGCTTATAAAAATAAGCATCAATTTCAGCTTGTCGGTCCTCCTTGTAGCTTACCATTTGATCGTCCACTAGGTCAACTAAATGATCGTGATTCACAGTCAGGTCTGGCAGGGGAATCTGACTTAAGGGCTTGGCATACAACTCAAGATCTTGTCCCTTGCGCTTTCCCCTAGTATAGAGCCAGAAGTAGACGACCTTGGAGTTTAAATAGCCCAGTAAAAACTTTAAGTAAGGCCCTGTAATATAGTAGATATCGGCACTCCCATAAAAGGGGCCTTCCACATAAGAAAAGACATTAATCTGCCGTCTTTGGGGGACAACCAGCTTGTCTGCCTCAAAAATACTTGGATCCCTATACCACTGCAAGCTATGCCACAAGCGCTTGCCATTGATGACTTCACGTCTTTTATCCAAAACTTCTTTAAAAGGAAGCAGGTGGTTATAAGCTGCCTCCCCCTCTTGTAAATTTCGATCATCGGTCAAGTAAAGGATCCACTGGTGGTCTGATAAGTCGCTTGTATAGGCTCTTATCTGACTGTTCTTGTAAAAGGGCTTAAGGGCTGGGTCCGAAAACTTCTTTTCTGTAAGGACAAATATGGGGTCATCCTTCTCTATGCCGAAAACTTCTATGGTTGCAGGATCCAGTTTTTTGTCTAACATGGCCTGGGTTACCCGGTCACCGCCACTAACAATCCCCTGGTTAACTTGACAGACTTGGCCTAAGTTCAGAAGACTCCTTGCCAGAATCTTTTTAATGATCCTACTATAGCCAGCTTCTTGGTAGACCACAAGGTTGCCCGTTTCTGTATAGAGGTCCTCCTGGCTTAGACGGTAGTCTGCCTTGAATAAACTTTGAAGACCTACCTGCTTATCTTTGGTAATAGTCGAGACCCGACAGGCTAAGTTTCTCTTATGACTCAGACTATAAATCATATTGTGCATGCCCTTGGCATCTTTAAACAACTTGCAATTGTCTAGGTTAATCAGGCGGGAAAAGGATGTGTTTTCTTTTAAATACTGCCTCAAGCCCTTGGCCCCATCAGCAGTAATGAAGTAGTTGGTTGTGATAAAGTGAAGGATACCGTCTGCCTTTAGCAGGGCCATCCCCCTGTAGATGAAGAAGTAAAATAAGTCCATCTTGCCTTCATATCCCCTTAGAGACTTATAGGGTGCAAATAGGTCCTTATTACCTTTTTCCCCTAGGTATGGCGGGTTACCAAGGACAATATCAAAAGTGGTGTCAATGGGGTCTAAAAGACTGTCCATCCTTCTTATATTATGGCCCAGGTCTTTCTGATTATAAGCCAGTAGCTTGTCCAAAAACCATAATTTCAGGATGATAACCGGGGCATCTTGAATGTCAAAACCATACAGTTGATGAATGATTTTCTCAGGACTTTTTTCACACCCTAGACTATTATAAGTATTTTCCAGAAGGTCATAGGTCTTTCTCAAAAAGACACCCGTCCCACAAGCTAAGTCTGCAATTTTTAAGTCACTTAATACCTGGGTAACCCTCCTGGGATCTTTAGGCGCTTTTTGGTAGATAAAGAGGGCCTCAGCCTCTTGATAATCTAAGATGTCCTTATTGATGAAATAGTCAATAAAGGCCATTTGAACCATGACCTGGGCTAGGCCTTCTGGTGTGTAATAGGACCCGGTCTGCTGACGCAACTCCTGGTCCATCCACTGATCATAGTTCAAGTGGTCTATAAAACCATTCCCTGGCCCCTGACTGGGTGGAAGATTGATATGGTAGTTTTCCCTAAGAACTTCAAGTGTCATATGATACTTGTCACAAAAAACTTGCCCTAGTCTGGATAAGCCTTCATCCATTGATTTGCCCCCCTCTTAAATCGAGTAGCTAAAGAACTGGGGTAATTAATCCCAGTTCTTTTTGCTCTCACAGAACCGTACGTACGTTTTCCGTATACGGCTCATGATAACTTTTACCAAGCGACTTTGCCGCTTG
>Ga0070724_10000207_pt1 | contig 50481 bp, 40 predicted proteins | sample tdDd001_FD_67278 | JGI IMG/M metagenome (GOLD analysis project Ga0070724, IMG submission 67278) | Marine sediment microbial communities from the Atlantic coast under amendment with organic carbon and nitrate - tdDd00.1 | ecosystem: Environmental > Aquatic > Marine > Coastal > Sediment | place... | reverse complement strand
AACTTGCCTATCAACGAAATCAAAATTGATCGCACCTTTGTCGATAAGATGATGAGCTCGCAGCAAAGTGATTCACTGGTGAAAGCCATCATTGCGCTTGGGCACGCGTCGGAGATGAAAATTGTCGCCGAGGGGGTAGAGACGCAAACGCAGCGCAATACCTTGCAACAGTATCGATGCGATGTATTGCAAGGTTACTTGATTGATAGGCCGCTCTCTTTAAGCCAATTGAAAAAGCGCTATAACTAATTGCGCCTTGGCTGTTTGTTAACGAGTACGATGTCAGGCTTTTCAAAACGATGATTTGGAGAGTAATGAAAACGCAAATGAGTGGTCGTGAGTTTGAAACCCTTTGCGCTATTTTAGAAGCCAATACGGGGATTGAGCTGTCAGCGTGTAAAAAAGATGTGGTGTTTAGCCGCCTTATCGGGCGTTTGCGTTATCTTGAGCTAACCAGTTTTAGTCAGTATATCGAGGTCATTGCCAACAATGACAGTGAACTGGCCAAGTTAATCGATAAGCTCACAACTCATGAAACTTATTTTTTCCGAGAATTGGAGCAGTTTGAGTTCTTGCGCCGATATTGTTCCTCTATAGAGTCCGATAGTTCGGTTATCAAAGCGTGGAGCGCCGCTTGTGCTAGTGGAGAGGAGGCTTACAGTCTCGCCATGGTACTGGATGACGCATTAGGAGGAGAGCGCTGGTGGGTGCATGGCAGCGATGTGTCATGTCATTCAATTGCATTGGCGCGCGAAGCTAAGTATGGCTTGGCGAACGCCGAACGTATTCCTTCGCCACTCAAGAGCCGTTATTGTTTAAAAGGGCTAGGAGAAGCACAAGGCACCGTTAAGCTAAGGCCACTGATCACCAGCAGAGTGGATTTTTCGGTTGCTAATCTGGCCAAACAGTTTCACTTTGATGAGCGCTTCGACATTATCTTCTTACGCAATATATTGATTTATTTCCATCTGAGCAAACAGCAGCAGATTTTGAATCGGGTTATCGCCCAGTTAAACCCATCAGGTTTGCTATTTCTCGGTCATGCCGACCAGTTAAGTCATGCGGGCAGCGAACTCTGTCGATTGGCACCTTGCGTTTATCGTAAAGCGGTCACGAGGTGAAACCTGCACATTTAAGGGGCTGCTTTCGCTAGCTCCAACGTTATTTGAACGGATTCTTAAGCGCTAAAAATGCAAATATCATTAAAAAATGTGACTAAGATGTCGATAAATTATATCTGAGTAATATAATGCACTCTTTAAAGTTGCTGGTCTCTTTAACAAAAGAATTGACGCAGTGACTGCACTAATGTGAAATGCGGCGGTCATAAAGACTTGTGATGTTTGCTTTTGGCTCTAATCTTATTGATTTTCTTTAGCCTAAGCTGGCACCAAAACTTGCATAAAACAGCATAATTTTTAGCGGTTGAGTTAGTCAACTGCTTGTTTAATCATCTAATTTTGATTTAGGGGACGGAAGTGACGTTAACTTCAAAACGCCTGTGGGGCTTATTTGGTATCGCTATTCTTTTGCGTCTGGTGACGCTAGCGCTTTACCCGCTTATGGATACCACAGAAGCTCGCTACGGTGAAATGGCGCGGATCATGGTGGAAACCGGTAACTGGTTAACCCCGATGACCGACTACAATATCCCATTTTGGGGTAAGCCGCCGATGTTTACGTGGTTGAGCGCGATAGGCATCGAGTTAATGGGCCTATCTGAATTTGCAGTACGCGCGCCGCACTGGCTGGCTGGTGTGGCAACGATTGGGATTTGTGCTTATTTTGCAAAACGTGTAGGGATTAACCCACTCGTTTCGGCTGCCGTTATTGCAAGTACCGCGGTATTCTCTATTTCAGCGGGCGCAGTGATGACGGACATGGCCATGACTTTGTCGATTGCTGTGGCTATGGTTGGCTTTTATTTCTGCTGGCAGGGTGACCAAAAGTGGGGCTACATTGGCTTTATTGGTCTGGGTTTTGCGCTGCTTTCTAAAGGCCCTGTGACCATAGTAATCTTTGGCCTTGGCGTGTTTCCGTTTATGGTTATTCAACACGGCTTTATTGGTGCCTTTGTAGAACTTTGGAAGCGTTTCCCAATTATCAAGGGCTTGCTGCTAATGTGTGTGGTCGCGCTACCTTGGTACATCATGGCCGAGCGCGCTACGCCAGGCTTCCTTGACTACTTCATCGTTGGTGAGCATTACAAGCGCTTTATGGTGCCTGGTTGGGACGGAGACCTATACGGTAATGCCCATGATGAGCCACGCGGCATTATTTGGTGGTTCTGGGTTCAGTCTGCTGCACCTTGGTCAATCGCGCTTATGATCATGGCGTGGACTCGCCGCGTGCAGATCAAAGAGTTTAACCGTGAAAACCCTGGTTTATTGACGTTCCTTTTCTGCTGGATGATTGCACCGATGATCCTGTTTTCGTTCGCTGGCAATATCTTACCGGCTTACGTCTTACCGGGTATTCCAGCGGTTGGCTTGATCTTCGCCTGCCTTATTAAAGGTCATGAGAAGTGGTTTAGTAAAGTCGCGCTGGTGGTGCCTGCGCTTCTTATCATTGCGGTAGGGGTTATCACCTTTAAAACGGGTGCAGAGCGTAGTGATAAAACGGTTTATATAAACTACGAGCAGGGTGTGACGGTTTATTATATTGGCAGCCGTCCGTTTTCTGGTCAGTACTACACATTTGGCAATGCTAAGTATTTTAGAGAGTACGTAGAAGGGCAAGACAGCCACTTCTATTTAGCGGGTGAACCGACCCAAATGCCAAACTGGATGGAAACGAATGGCTTTGCTGAGCGTTGTACGTTAGATACCGAAACTGTACGCCGAAGCCTGTATCGTTGCCAATGATCCTTAAACACCGTTTATTTCAGCACCGAATAGTGCGATTTGCTATTGTCGGCGGGTTTGGCTTTTTAGTCGACCTCGCGGTATTTAGCCTATTTTTGGAAGTGCTGGGTGTAGATACCTTTGTCGCTCGAGTGATCGCATTTATTTGCGCCGCGACAGCGACTTGGTTTGGCAATCGCACCTTAACCTTTAGCGATCGGAAGAAAGTCAGTAAGCGAAGCCAGTGGAAAAAATCATTGTTGGCTTCAAGCTTTTCCGCTTTACCTAATCTGGGTGTTTTTAAACTCACCTTGATGATACTTGGCGACCAAGGGTTAATGCCTTATGTTGCGTTGGTGGTGGGGATTTTAGTGGGGATGTTTAGTAACTACTTCTTGAGCTCTAAATGGGTCTTTGCCGATAAGGTCGCCAAATCGCAAGATTAATTGACTCGATGCATTATTACTCAAGTATTAAACGAAAAATGCGGCCAGTTGGCCGCATTTTTATTGCCTAATACCGCCATTTGCTAGAGGTGGCAAAGCGCGGGTTAGCCGCGCTTTTTCTTTGGTAGTGGGCGCATTGGCTTACCATTCGGACGCTGTCCTGTGGTGCCTACGCCGTTGCCGCGCTTGCCTTTGTTGCCCTGGTTATTTCCATTACCTTGCTTATTGGCGTTATTGCCTTGCTTGGCTTTTTGACCTTGCCCATGACTTTGGCGTTTGCGCTGATCTGGCTGGCCTGAGCTGTGTTTGGTCGCAAAGCGGTTAGCACCGTGTCGACCAGACTTACGGCGCTGTGCTGGGGTCTGCGAGTCGACATCTTCCGCGGGGATCAAACAGCCCGGCTTATCGCCAATTAAGTATTTCTTACCCATATCAATCAGCGCTTCTCGTAGCAGCGGCCAGTTGGCTGGATCATGGTAGCGCAACAGTGCTTTATGCAAGCGGCGCTGACGATCGCCTTTTGCGACAGGCACTTCTTCGCGTTTTTTGTACTTCACTCGCTTAAGCGGGTTGGTTTCTGAGTAATACATTGAGGTGGCATTACACATCGGGGTTGGGTAAAAGTTTTGTACCTGATCGCACTCGTAGTTGTTGGCTTTTAACCATAACGCCAAGTTGAGCATATCTTCATCTTCGGTGCCAGGGTGCGCCGAAATGAAATAAGGGATCAGATACTGTTTTTTACCCGCTTCACGGCTGTATTTTTCAAACATCTCTTTGAAGCGATCATAAGAGCCCATGCCCGGCTTCATCATCTTGTCCAGAGGGCCTTTTTCGGTGTGCTCTGGTGCGATCTTAAGGTAGCCACCAACGTGATGAGTCACCAGCTCACGAACATATTCCGGTGATTCGATGGCTAAGTCATAGCGCACACCAGATGCAATCATGATCTTTTTGATGCCTTTGACTTTTCTTGCCGCCCGGTACAGGTCAATAGTGTGCTTGTGATCGGTATCGAGCTTGTTACAAATCCCCGGGAAGACACACGCTGGACGGCGGCAGTTGGCTTCGGCTTTGGGATCGGAGCAGCCCAAACGGTACATGTTCGCCGTCGGGCCACCAAGATCAGAGATGGTGCCGGTAAAGCCTGGGACTTTGTCGCGGATCTCTTCAAGCTCGGTCAGAATCGATTCTTGAGAGCGGTTTTGAATGATGCGCCCTTCGTGCTCGGTGATGGAGCAAAATGCACAGCCGCCAAAACAGCCACGCATGATGTTCACCGAGGTTTTGATCATGTCGTAGGCGGGGATCTTTGCTTTGCCATACATAGGGTGGGGTACGCGAGCAAACGGCAACCCAAACACGTAGTCCATCTCTTCGGTTGAAAGCGGGATCGGAGGTTGGTTGACCCACAGTTCGCGGTTGCCATGACGTTGGATCAAAGCGCGCCCAGAATAAGGGTTAGTTTCTAGGTGCATTACGCGGGTCGCGTGCGCGTACAAAATACGGTCGCTGTTAAGCTTTTCGTACGGCGGCAGGCGCACCGCGGTCGTTTCTGAATCGTGCCTAGAGGGCTGAACAATCACAGGTTCAGCTTTGGCCTCAGGCTTTGCTTTAGGGCCGCAGTCACTTTCGACTTCATAAGGATTAATCGGCACAAATGCCTTGCCCGGTTTCTCAATTCGAGATGAGTCGATAATGGTGTAGTTATCTGGCGCTGCTGGAAGATTTAACGCGGTGCCACGAATGCCAGTTAACTGGCTGAGTTGTTCCCCCGCACCAAGGCGGTGGGCGATTTCTATCAAAGCACGTTCGGCATTACCAAACAGCAAAATGTCGGCCTTGGCATCAAAGAGCACCGAGCGGCGCACTTTGTCTGACCAGTAATCGTAGTGGGCAATACGGCGTAAACTCGCCTCGATGCCACCTAAAACAATTGGCACCTCTTTGTAGGCTTCACGGCAGCGCTGAGAATAGACCAGAGTTGCACGGTCAGGGCGTTTGCCACCTTCATTATTAGGCGTGTAAGCGTCATCATGGCGAAGCTTTCGGTCACTGGTATAGCGGTTGATCATGGAATCCATGTTGCCGGCGGTAATACCAAAGAACAGGTTTGGTTTGCCCAGCTTCATAAAGGCGTTTTTGTCGTGCCATTCCGGTTGCGGGATGATGCCGACGCGAAAGCCTTGAGATTCTAGCAGACGACCAATGATCGCCATACCGAAGCTCGGCAAATCAACATACGCATCACCAGTGACGATAATAATGTCACAACTGTCCCAACCAAGTTTTGCCATCTCTTTCTTACTGGTGGGCAAGAAAGGGGCGGTACCGTAGCATTCGGCCCAGTACTTAGGGTATTGATCGATGGGGGTAACTTGGTTGCGCATATTTTAGCCTCAATTTTGCAAGGCGGGAATTATAGCGATAAGCGCCTTGCTAGGCTAGCAGTGATGCGATATTGACTCACTTATTAGTAAAATGGAGTGGGGGAAGTGAAAGTGGCAGGGGATGAGCGCTTCAGCGAAGCTAGTCGGCTGACATAAATGGGCCGCAACCAAGTATGGCATGAGCATGTCAATTTGAATGGGTTGGGCCGTTGATTTATCGTAAGGATCTTTTATCGATTGATTACCTAGAATGCTAGGAAGGATTTGTAATCATTTAAGTTTTGAGTGTGCTCACATTCTCTAGCAAGAATAATCCGAGACCTTCCACCTGCAGCGATTTTCTTGTTTTAACGGTTCGCTTTTTCAACGGTTTTTTGCTTGAATATAAGATATGAAAGCAGTTTTTTATTATGGTTGTATGAACTAGGGTTGGGCGATGAATACGTCAGTTGAAACATTATTAGAGTCAATGAGGACTCATCAGCCTGAATCTGGTTATCCAGGTTACAAACCCATTGAGTGGCGTTGGGATTTAGATCAAGACAGCTTTGAGTTTTTAGATAGTGAGGTATCGGCTTTAGTCACTAAGTTGCAAATTCAGTCGAGCCAAGACCTACTGGCTCTTTTTGCTAGCAAAGAACGCAATAAGTTAGTGAAAGCGCTTCGACATACCGCCGAGTGCGGAACCCAAACACAGGTTTTTTGCAGCATGGTGACAGCGGAAGACCAAGTGCTAATCTACGCAGAGTGGGAGGTGAAAAAGCACTCGGAAAGTGTGTTGGTTGGTAGTGTGCAACCCATTTTAGCGATCCCGTTGATGGGCCATATTGCGGAGATGTTCACGGAGTTATTCGATAATCCTCATCATGGCGTGGTGGTTACCGACGCTAACACCACCATCATTGCCTGTAATTCATATTTTAGTGAAAAGTCTGGCTATCAGCTTAAAGACTTACTCGGTAAAAAAACCAATATTTTTAATGCGGGCAAACACAGTTCGACATTTTTTGATGATATATGGCAACAAGTAGAGCGTAGAGGCTTTTGGAGTGGGGCGATTTTATCCAAGCGTGCCTCGGGAGCGATAGAGCCCCAAGAGTTATCGTTACAAAAAGTCGAACTTAGCAATAATCAAGTCTATTACGTTGGCTATACCGTTGATCTATCCAATCATTTATACCGAGTTGCTGATAGCGAACATGGTGGCGTCGAGCTGTTAACTCAACTGCCGAATGAAACCCAATTTATCGCGAAGCTGTTATCGTTAGCTGAAAACAAACCCGTATCTGAAACGATTATTGTGATGACTTTTCTGCCAGAGATCGATTCCGAGTTAGCGATTGAGCAGCGAATGGCGTTGTCAAATGCGATCGCCCAAATAGAGAATCGCTATTTGTGTGGTTACATGCGGGATAACTTATTTGTGGCCGCATTGCGTTGTGATAAAGGCGACAACGCAGTACGTAATATTCATAGTGAAATTCGTCATTTTTTTACCGCGATTAAGCGGCACGCCAGTGAGGATATTTATGCCCGAGTGGTAAAGGGAAAAGTGGGCGTTTCGGTACTTGGTTTTGATACTGCCAATCCTAACTCCTTGGTGACTCATGCGACTCAGGCCATGCTTGAACAGCACTCAAGCAAAGGCTACAACATCAGCTTTTTCGATACCTCTATCCACAAAGAGGCGCAAAAACGTAAACAATTAGAAGAAGCATTAGTGCAAGCGATTAGAAATGAAGATATTAATGTTTTCTTTCAACCAATTGTTTCGACCGCCGATTGGCGGGTGGTGAAATTTGAAGCCTTATGCCGTTTTGGTAAGCTCAACGGTAAAGAGTACTCCGCTCAAGAGGTGATCAACCTCGCCGAAGATTTAAACCTTATTACCAGCATCGATCGGTGTGTCGGTAAGCTTTCATTAACGCTACTAAAAAAAATACGCCAGCATTTTGGCAGTGATATTGAGCTTACGATTAACCGATCGTTGAATACTAAAATGAGTGCCGAACAAGTGTTATCGAACGCTTTGAGTATGGTCGAAAACTCTGATATCGCTCCCCAATTGGTTACGATAGAGCTTACCGAAAGTGCTTATTTTGCCAGTGAAGAGCGGCAACTTGAAGCGCTTCAAGCCCTTAGAAGTAAAGGGGTAAAAGTCGCGATCGATGATTTTGGTTCTGGCTATTCCTCGTTTTCTTACCTTAGCAATGGCCATTTCGATTATCTGAAAATTGACCGAGAATTTGTTGCAGATATTGAAGTTGGAACTCATAAGTACTTTATTGTTAAAACATTAATTAACCTCTCGCATACATTGGGGGTGAAAGTCATTGCTGAAGGTGCCGAGACTATCCAAGAAATCAAAGTGCTCACTGATCTCGGGGTCGATTATATTCAAGGTTTTTATTTCTCTAAACCGGTACCGATTGAGCAAATCGAGAAGGCGCGCCAGTATACCAGCAAGCTAAATGAACTTAGGCCGCTTTCGGTGCCTGCTAGAGGAGCGGGGATCTTGAGTATGTGTGACTTTGGTGCCCCTTTGCTAGAACCGAGCACCGCCCTTAGTGAAGTAAAGCAGATATTTGATCATTCGAAATACGACGCTCTAGCGGTGATCGATCAGGATCGCTGTGTGGGGATTATCGATAGAGAAGTCTATAACCTACATATTTCCCCTACCTTGGGCACCAAATTAGAAACGCAGCAAGATAGTAAGATACTTAAGCGTAAGTTAAGCCAAGTGATGCGCAGAGAGTTTACGACTTTGAGCCACAAAACCACCATCAATGATGTGGCGCGCTTATTGAGTAAGAATATTCGACTGCCGTGGGTGATTGCCGGAGACAAGGGGGAATGCCTTGGGGTCGTGAGCGCTCAGCGGATCATTGAGTTTTTTATTCGTTAAACCCTAAGAGAAGCGGCAGGCAAGACAAAGAGAAGAGTGAGCATCATAGATAAAGAAAGGGCGCCTAATTAGGCGCCCTTGAACGTTTGTCTGGGTAGACTTAAGCGTACATTGGTACCAATACCATGGTGCCAATGATCACAGTAACTAGGCCAGCTAGTACCGGAACGGAAGTACGTTTAACGACTTCGAACGGGCTAATTTTACCCATACCAGAAGTTGCAACAATAACACCCGATACCGGAGAAATCGTACGGCCAAGATTAGAAGCTTGCAGCATAGGAATAATTAGGAACGCAGGGCTTAGGCCCATTTTTGCTGCAAGGCTTGGAGCCAGTTCAACAAAAGCGTAGAACGGCGCGTTACCAGAACCCGTTGCAATTGCTGCCGCAACCGTTAGGCCAGTAAGAAGCAACATAAGCGCAATACCACCCGCACCCGCTTGCTCAGCAAGGCCGATTAGGTTGTCGATGGCACCGATAGACATTAGGCCTTGGGCAAATACGCCTGCGGCAACCAACAGCATCACTACGCCTTTGAACGCGTCAGCCATGCCTTGGTAACAAGAGTCTAGGTCTTCCAATGTTTTCTTACCGTCGAAACGGTTGATCACAAAATCGATTAACGCGGCAATGAAGATAGAGCCCACAACGATGGTGTAGATATCTAGGTATAAGCCTTCGATAGTTGTGCCATTGAAAAGGAATACACCGATGATAGGTAGGAAAGGAAGGGCTGCGTAGAATGCAGGCGCATCTGCTTCGATTTCCGACACATCCACTTTTTCCATTGGGGTGTTTTCTTTCTTATCGAGGTACTTGTTCCAGAAGTATGCCGCTGCTGCCATTACGATAATAGCGCAGATTGAAACAGGCAGAACCGTTTGTACGGCGAATACGTCTAACGACATGCCCGATTTTTCCGCCGCTACCACAACGTCACCAGAAGTAGGCGACAGGATGATTGCCGCAGGAGAAGCACATACTGCGACAGCCGCAGGGCGAGAAATACCCATTGCGGTCATCATAGGGAATAGTGTGGCCATCAATAGCACACCTAGGCCTGTTGCAGAGCTAACCGCAAGAGACATTAAGCAAGCCACGATGTATGCCGCAACAAGCAGAGCATAAGGGGATTTAATAAAAGAGAGTGGGCGTGAGAACTGCTTAACAACCACATTGTTAGCACCCATATGGGTCATGTAAGAAGCAAAGCCACACAGTAGCATGATCTGCATTCCTAAGCCGCCGCCACGATACTGCAGCATGTATTTTACGTATTCTAGCGAGTCCGACACCATGTTACCCGTTGATGCCACCTTCGCAGGTAGGATGGTATGGCCCAGCACACCAGTTAATAGTAATAACGTAATACCCGCAGTAAGCAGCACGCCTGCCGCTCGGTAACCTTTTACAATGAAGTAACCAACCGCAATGGTGATCACCAGTCCAATCAATAGCTCTAACATGTATTTCCCTGTTTAAGTTATTTCTAAATGTTTCGGCTAATGTACAGAATAATTGTTTCTAGCACGAGATTAACTTGAGTGACCTATGATCTAAAACAAAAAAAATCGCCAACAATATTCGTTGGTTTAATATTCCAGCTGTAAAGGCCTTGTCTTATTTATTATGTTGATGAATGTGACTATGTTGGTGTAATTTGCTTAATATGGCTGCATTGAAAGGATTTATTTTAGTAATGTAATTTGTCTGTTAAATCCTAATAACAAATTTAGGTATTATGTTGAATGTGTCGTTTTGGCAATTTTGTGTCGCGATACAAAAGCGAACGGTGAAAACAACAACGGATCATCCCCGCAGAGTTTGTTATTATCCGCGGCTAAGAATTTTATTGGACCGCGTTATGCAAACTGATTTATTGAACGTTCTGCCTGCCATGCTGCTTGGTGCGCAGCTAATTGTAACTTTAGTCTTGAGCAAAGGAGAGATCTGTCCCGGACAGCGTGGGCGCATTCATAAGCTGATCCCAGCACTCGTCGCATTGTGGGTTGCCGCTTCATTAAACATGGTGGAAGGCTTGGCGATAGCGGGGGGGCTCATGTATTTCTACTCTCAAGTGCAGACCAATAAAACTCGCGAGAAAGGCCCGTTGTGGTTGCTCCATGTTGGCAACCTTGCGGCGTTGGTGCTGCTTTTATTACCGGCGGCGAGCATGCAGGCGTACGGTTTGGCGTTTTATCAGGTGCTGATTGCAGGTTATACTGGGGCGCTATTTGCTCACCTTATGTTAGTCGTCGCGCGTACGCGACTGCAGGCATTTCACCGAATTTTACCCGTTAGCGGTATTTTAATCGCGATGGGCTTAGCGTTAAGTTTACTTTACCGAGGTTATCAACTCGATGAGCAGTTAGTAAAACAGTTAACCCCTTTTCTGCTGATTGGATTTTTACTCTTAGTGAGCTCCATTTTAAGTTGGTGTTGGCATTTAATCAGCCACAAGAGCGCGAACAAGTGGCAAGTTGGTTTTTCAGTGGTGAATGCACTTGCCGCGGTGACACTGTTTAGCCGTTTCTATCATTAGTAAAAAGCCGCTAAAAAGCAGATTTCCTATCTAGATCACTTCTTTTGCCTTAATTGAGTCTACGCTTAATGGATAAAGGGTTTCGAAAGGAGTGACAGTATGGATTTGAGCAACATAACCAATCTAGACAGCAGCATTTTACTCGGAATAGTGAATGAAAAGCTGCGCCTTGAATGCGACAGTTTTGAAGAGCTGATCAGCATGTATGAAGTCGATGTTGAATGCTTAGTGGGGAAACTGAGTGTACTTGGCTATCAGTACGATCCACTGACCAATCAATTTAAGTCCTATCAGAGGTGATGACCACTTTCACTTGATAGGAGCCAGATTAAGCCATCTTGATCTCATCAAGGTGGCTTTTGCATTGTTGGCGCGCAGTATTGAAAAACGCTTGCAGATACCGCTTTTGGCTTTCGCTGCTGCGTGTGGCGGCAAACAGTCGGCGCCATAACCCTTCTCCGAGCGGTAGGCTTGTTACCAGTCCTTGGCGAGAAAACTCACTGACCGCCCAGTTCGGCAGCGCCGCGACCCCAAGCCCTGCCGAGACCATTTGCACCAGCATTAGCGTATTGTCCGACTGTTTCCATTTGGCAGGCTCGACTCCGGCTGGTTGTAAGAAGTGTTTTACCACGTCTAACCGCTGCTTTTGCACCGGATAGGAGATCATGGTTTGGTCGGCAAGGTCGTCTGGTTCAATCATCGACTTTGAAGCCAAAGGGTGATGAGTGGCGGTAACTAAACGCATCTCAAAGTCGAAAAGCGGTTCGTAGTGCACTTCTGCTCTGGGCTGAATATCGGACGTGATCACCAAGTCGAGCTCTCCAGCCAGCAGTGCCGGTAATGGCTCAAAGCCAAAACCAGAAGAAAAATCGAGTACCACACTCGGCCAACTAAGTTGATACTCTTTGATGGCAGGCATCAGCCATTGGAAACAAGAGTGGCACTCAATCGCCATGTGTAGCCGGCCATTCACATCTTCCTTTAGCCCAGCCAGTTCACTTTCCGCTTTGGCCAATTTAGGTAATACCTCATCGGCGACTTTGAGCAGAATGCTGCCTTCCGGGGTGAATTTTACTGGCCGAGTTTTGCGCAAGAAAAGCTGACTACCAATGCGTGACTCAAGATCTTTAAGCTGATGCGAAAGAGCCGATTGAGTTAAATGTAACGCCGTGGCGGTTGCGGTCAGCGAACCGGTATCGCGCAGTGAGACCATGGTTCTCAAGTGTTTAAGTTCAATCATGAAAATCCTTCATTTATATCAGCTATTCATTATTCCTGTTCATTAACATACGAGTTTAATCGGTGTTTGTAAACGTCTAGATGGCCAATTGTTCGTGGTGAACATGAAATTAATTAATAAACCAATTGAATAATTGCCGTTTGCCGTCAGCGACCAATTCAGTGATATTTTAGCCATCCAGACTTCTTTGGTTATTATTGAAAGGACTATCAACATGGCAAAGACACAAACACACGTTCTTGGTTACCCGCGTATTGGCGAAAAACGCGAATTGAAATTTGCGCAGGAGCAATACTGGCGCGGCGAGATTGATGCAACACAGTTAAAGCAAGTGGGCAGTGAGCTTAGGCACCGTCATTGGCAAGACCAAGCAAACAACGGCCTGAGTTATGTAACCGCCGGGGATTTTGCTTGGTACGATCATGTCTTAACGACCAGCCTGTTACTTGGTCACGTACCAGAACGCCATGATCAGGGGTTTGCGGATCTAGATACCTTATTTCGGGTTGGACGCGGTCAGTCTCATTCATCTTGCGCTTGTAGCGCCGCGGCCTCCGACATGACCAAGTGGTTTAATACCAATTACCACTACATTGTGCCGGAGTTTAGTCACAGCGACCGCTTTGAAGTGAGTTGGCCGCAACTGTTTGAAGAAGTGAATGAAGCGATTCAAGCGGGGCATAACGTCAAACCGGTGTTGCTTGGCCCACTTAGTTATCTCTATTTGGGGAAAGAAGTTGAAGAGGGGTTTGACCGTCTGAGTTTATTGCCGCGTTTACTCGCGGCCTATCAAGCGATTTTGGCGAAATTAGAGAAACTTGGCGTTGAATGGGTACAAATTGATGAACCAATTTTAACTTTGCAGCTGGACAGTCGCTGGTTAGACAGCTTCAAACTCGCTTACCAAGTCCTGCAAAGTGACGTTAAGTTACTGCTTACGACTTATTTTGACGCCATTGACGAGCATCTAGATGTAATTACAGCGTTACCCGTTAACGGTTTACATGCCGACTTTTCCGCGGCTCCAGAGCAATTGAACGCGGTCGTGGCGGCATTACCCGACCATTGGGTGCTGTCTGCTGGGGTGATCAATGGCCGTAACGTTTGGCGTAGTGACCTTAGTGAGTGGCGAGCGAAACTGCAACCAATAAAAGCGGCATTGGGAGAGAGACTCTGGATTGCCAGTTCTTGTTCTTTATTGCATAGCCCTATCGATCTTGAGCTTGAGTCACAGCTTAGCGGTGAAGTGAAAAACTGGTTTGCGTTTGCAAAGCAAAAGCTGTCGGAAGTTAGCTTGCTTGCAAAAGCGCTGGATAACGACTCAACGGCGATTAGCCAATGTGAGCAGTACAGTTTGCCTATTGCCGCGCGCCGCGGCGCAAAACACGTTAATAAGCCCCACGTTAAAGCCCGAGTCAACGCGATCACTAAGGCGTTGAGTGAGCGAAGTGCGCCGTTTGCTGAGCGCTCATGCCATCAAGCTGAAGTGTTAAAGCTCCCTTTGTTACCAACTACGACGATTGGCTCATTTCCTCAAACAAAAGAGATCCGAGCCCAGCGCAGCGCCTACCGCAAAGGCCAATTAGCGCAGGCGGATTATGACGCCTTACTACAATCGCACATCGAAGACGCGGTGAGGCGCCAAGAAGCGCTGGGCCTTGATGTGTTGGTTCATGGTGAAGCCGAGCGTAACGATATGGTGGAATACTTTGCTGAGCAACTCGAAGGGTTTCAAACCACTCAGTTTGGCTGGGTGCAGAGTTATGGCTCTCGCTGCGTCAAGCCGGCTATTGTGGTGGCCGATGTGGAGCGCGCGCAGCCGATGACGGTGAAATGGTCGAGCTACGCACAATCGCTCACCAGCAAACAGATGAAAGGCATGCTAACGGGGCCGGTCACGATTTTGTGTTGGACGTTCCCGCGGGAAGATATCTCCCGTAAAGAGAGTGCGCAGCAGATAGCGCTGGCCCTGCGTGATGAAGTAAATGATTTGCAGCAAGCGGGGATCAACATCATTCAAATTGACGAACCGGCGATTCGTGAAGGGTTACCGCTTAAAAAGAGAGCGCATCAACACTACTTGGATTGGGCGGTAGAGGCGTTTAAGATTTCCGCGGCGAGCGCCAAACCAGAGACTCAAATTCATACCCATATGTGTTACAGCGAGTTCAATGAAATAATCGGCTCTGTGGCGGCGCTTGATGCGGATGTGATCACCATCGAGACTTCGCGCTCAAACATGGAGTTGCTAAAAGCGTTTGAAGCCTTTAATTATCCAAACGAAATTGGCCCAGGCGTGTACGATATCCACTCGCCAAATATCCCTAACCAAGAATGGATCACCGACTTGATTGAAAAAGCGGCGAGCCAGATACCGGTGGAGCGTCTATGGGTCAATCCTGACTGCGGCCTGAAAACCCGCAACTGGCCTGAAACCGAGGCCGCATTAACAAATATGGTGACAGCGGCGAAGGCACTAAGGCAAAAGTGGCAATAAAATCGTGCTGTGATTGGCGATGACTTAAACGCGACCGAATAACACAAAAAAGCCCCAACTTTCCAATTAGCGCAGGGCGCAAAAAGGGAGTCGGGGCTTTTTAAATTCTAGTGAACCTGATAGAGCAAGCGCGAGCTAGGCTTTTAGTTTACCCAGTCACGCAGAGTGAACGTGAGTTCGTGCTCGTTGCCTTTAAGGATCATCGCGTCTTTGGTTAAGGTAATGTCGCTCCACTCAGAAAGCGTCCCCGCGACGACTTGCTCTGTGGCCATCATTGAGTCTGGGCACATCATCATGGTCATTCCCATGCCATTAACGCGAAACTTACCATCTTTAAGCTCAGCTTGGCCAAAGTAGTTATTACAACCGGCGTAGCCATTGGCAGTCATCTTCTCGCCAACTTCAATGCTTGGTGCTTTACCTTGCTCTGGGATTTGGTAATCGTTACCGTCGATCTTTGCAAGTACCCAGTGGTGATGTTCCAGATCGGTCTTGGTGACCTCTGGGGCGTTATCACTGTTTGAACAGGCTGCTAAAAGAACAGGAAGGGCAAGTACCGCCAGATGCTTTTTCATTATAAGCTCCAATATTATAAATGGTTAACTCCTGCATTATAGACAACCAATTTGTTAGCGTGTCAGCAAAAGGTCATAAAAGTTCGTCACTTTTGCGCGTGATATCGTATTGTTATAGAGACAGGGTAACAAATGTTCAATGGGGTGCTTTTATTGCGCCAAACATAAGGGGGAAGCTATGCAACAGCTAGAGTTTTTTGCCGTCCCAAGCCCTTGCATTGGTGTGTGTAGTGTCGACGAACGAGGGTATTGCAAAGGCTGCATGCGAAAACGCGAAGAACGTTTTAATTGGCTGAGCATGACGCCTGCAGAGCAGCGTCATGTGATTAAGCTTTGTCGCCAGCGCTATCGGCGCAAAGTGGCCAAAAGTAACACCGAAAAGCAGCCAGAGAGTGAAAGCCACTCTCCGCAGCAGGAGCTGTTTTAGTCTCGCTATCGCGGTTATCTCTCTTTTTAAGCGAACGCTGTGTTTTGTTCGATAGTTCATATTACTCCTAGCTAACTTCCTTCTCTTTCATTCATTTTGCGAATTTTGCTAAAGATTGCCATTGATTGGCCGACATGATAACTGTCAATGGATTGGAGTGAAGAGTTATGAGTGAAGAGGCATGGGAGCAAAAGCGAAAATTCTACCGCCTTAAGTATCCGAAGCGGGCAATGCCGGTGATCCGGATCAAGGGTGAGCAGTTTTATGTAACAGAAGTGTCTGAGCAGGGGCTTCGAGTTATTATTCGTGGCCTTGGCATGCTTTATCACGGCTTAAGGTTGGCGGGAACCATCAAGCTTCACGGCGATAATCGAATCGACGTCGAGGGGGCGATCCTTCGCTTTGACGACAACGAAGTGGTGCTGCAATTAAATAAGGGGCCAAGCTTTAAAGACATGGTGCAAGAGCAGCGACATATTCGGAATAAATACCCGAGCTACTTCTCTCGTTTACGCGCCTGTGCGGCGTAATTGAAGTGAGCCTATTGCGCTGGTTTCTCTGGCAATACTAACGGCAGTTCGATGGTAAAGCAGGTACCTTCTTCTTGTGTTGAAGTCACGGAAATCTCGCCGCCAAGCAGTCCTGTCACTAGGTTATAGACGATATGTAACCCAAGCCCCGAGCTGCCTTGGCCTAGTTTTGTGGTGAAGAAGGGGTCAAACACTTTTGATAGGTTCTCTTGGCTAATGCCGTGGCCATTGTCGATCACACTGATAGAGGCCCTTTCGTTGTCCATTTGATTACACTTAATGATGATTTGTTTCGTTTGTTGGTCTGAAAAGGCGTGGGTAACCGCATTTGAGAGCAAATTCATTAATACTTGAGTCACCGGGCCTGGGTAGCTGTTCATTTCAATGGCTTGTGCAAAGTCTTCCTCTAAAATCACATTCTTACGCGATAAGCTTGGCATCATGGTAATTTTGAGTTCATGAAGGATCTCAGGCAGATCAAAAGCTCGGCGCTGATAGCTCGATTGATCGACGGCAACTTGCTTAAAACTGGTTATAAGCTCGGCGGCGCGGTGTAAGTTGTTCTCGATGCTCGCTGCAGAAATAGCGGTGTTATCTAGGTAAGTGTCTAAGTCTGAGCGACGTAACCCTTTTTCGACCGCCAAACGGAGCTTATCGTTCATCTCCTTTTGCGAACTGGCCACCATGAGCGCATTACCAATTGGGGTATTGAGTTCGTGAGCAATTCCTGCGACTAACGAGCCAAGCCCGGCTAACTTTTCAGCTTGCACCAGCTCATTTTGAGTGGCGGTTAATGTTTCCAGTGTTTGTTGCAATTCTCGGGTGCGCGCTTGCACTCGATGTTCAAGTTGGTGGGTTTGCTCTTCAATGGTGTTTAAGTGCTCTCGTCGTTCATACTCGGTTTTGGCCGCGCTATCAAACCAGCTCCGCCACTTGTTCGCTATGGGCGGAACGGCAATCGTGCTTTTGTAGGGCAGCTCCTCGACAAATTTAGCAAGTTGCAAAGCGGGTTGGCTGTAGTGCCTATGTTGGTGTAAAACCAAGACGACTAATAGTAGGGCAAAGATGGCTGCCATCGCCAGATTGGGAGTGATCGCGTTAATAATGAAGTGCTGTATTTCCTCATTGGTGATCTCTAGAACCAAATTCCAAGGGGTATCCTTGAGCTGATAGGCGATCCAGTAGCCGAGCTCAGTTTTTTGCAGCTCTCCTGAGTCAACGCGGTGAGCCTCCCCGACCTGCAATAGTGAGAGCACGTCTGGATGCGAAATGTTCTGTGCTTTACCGTTTAGCGCGCCGCCACTGTCTGCCACCACGATGCCAGTTTTGTCTACCAGCACTAAGCGGCCAATATCATCTTGCTTTTGAGTGAGAATATTATCCAACACTTTTAGCGTGATGTCGGTGCCTACCGCCCCTACGAAGGTGTCGTCTTGGTAAACGGGGGCAAGCAGTGAAACCATCATACCTTTGCCGCCCGCATCCATATATGGCGTCGTCCATACTTTATTTCTTTCTGGGTTACCGTTTGGACTTACCAATTGCAGTGGGTAAGTCCCACCAGCCTCATAAATGACTTTTATCGCGTCATTCATATTGTCGGTGCCTGTTGCGCCAAGCATGTCATGGTAGCCAAGCCAAGGGTAAATTTGAGTCAGCTCTTGGTTGGCGTCGTAGTAGTAGCTCCACTGAAAGTCCGAGTGTTGTCTATGGGTTGCCACGACTTCGGGCAGCATACTTAATAGGGTTAACACATCAAACGAGATATCTCTATGGTCAGACTGTAGGTAGATCTGGCCGACCTTTTGTTTAAGCTCTTCTGGTAGGTTTTCCCATATTGCTCCGTCAGGAGAGCCTTGGGATTGTTCTCGCAGAAATTGGTAGCTTTCTTGACTCGGGATCAGTTGTGGGTATTGACGCGCGCCCTCAATGGAGTAGCGCATCTCATCAACATGGTTAAGTGAGATAGCGACGGTTTTACTCAGAGTCAGTAGGGTTTCTAGCCCTCGGTGCTTTTCTTCATTGAGCAGTTGCGACTTGACCTGTTTACTAAGATAGAAAGCGTTGCCTATGGTTAATAATATGATCAGCAGTAAGCCGCCATAGACCATGAAGCGATAGCGAAGAATGAACGCGTTAGTGTTCAATCGCTCTGGCGATGGCGCTTTGTGGTGAGTATGCTGCGCGTTGTTTTTCATCTCTTAGCAATAAAACCCATTATTCACTATTGTGATCATTATAGGAGTGATAGGGCGTATTTGCGTAGAGCGCTGATGGAGGGAGCATGTAGCATCGTGTGGCGGTATGCTGTGTCACAGATTTTCTCAATATGAACAGTAAAAGCTTGGTTATACCATTAGTGATAATATAATCACTATCAATAAATGATTGAGTGAGAGAGACACTCAAAAGCAGTTTGATAATTTGAGGTAAATGGAATGAAAATTGCGTTAACAGCCGTTGCAATGGCTCTATTTCTTAGCGGGTGTGCAGACACATGGAAAGGGGTAAAAAGTGATTCGTCTGCTATTTGGGATGAAACTAAGCAAACCACCAACAAAGTGGTCAAGGATACCAAAGAAGCGATCCATGAAGCGACAGAATAACTCGTGCCCATAACGGCGAAACCCCAGCTGTTGGTAGCAGCTGGGGTTTCTAATTTTTAGATGTTTCGGATGGTAAGGCCGATAATCTTATCTATGCAAAAGATGTGGATTTATCCAGTTTTAATTCTTTTGGTAAAAAGAATTAAACGCGGATGAAGTCCATGTGCTCAACTTTTGGTTTGAACGCGTGACGTTGAACGTCTTGTGGCTTAACCTTAACTTCTTCGCCAGCGATCACAAGAGTGATGCCTTCGTAGAATTCTGGCTTGTCCATCTGAGTGATGATCTCAGAGTGAGTTAGCGCTACAGATACTGGCGCTGCTTCACCACCGTAAACAACTGCTGGGAATTGGCCAGCGTGACGTAGGCGGCGGCTCGCACCCTTACCTAGTTCAGTACGTACTACTGCTTCAAATTTCATGGTATTTACTCTCAAATAGTAAAATTAAAATTCATTATTAACATAGCGACCCAGTTAATAATGCTTAGTTCACAACCTTCATTGGTAGTGAAGATTGGAACGAGCGCGGATACTATCACTCTATCCCTGCTAGAGCAAGCCTTTCACGGACTATATTCGCTTGTGTTTAATGATTTTGTCTTAATCGGCATTTTTAATAACAAAACTGCTTGAAATCGTTAAATTCCAAACAGTTATATTGTCGTTTTTTTAGCTTGCTCTGTTTATTCAGCCAGTTGCTGGTAGCTAGGTAGGCTAGTTATGAATTGTTGGTGCACTTGTAGGTAAGTCGTGCGGTAAATTTCGTCGATCTGCCCAGCGGTTGGGAAGTCGTCGGCAAAGTGCGGCTGGCGCAGGTTAATGGAAAGCTCGGCTGCTTTTTGCATGTGCGCGATAAAGCCGCGAGGATCTTCTAGGCCAACAGCAATGCGCATCGTGGTGGGCCTTATCCCGGCTTCTTCAAGGGCCTGCTTAGACAGTTCGGAATGGGTAGTCATCGCCGGACAAAGCGCGACAGTGTTGGTTTGACCAAGGCTGACTTGCATGCCGATTGCAGGCTCAAGCATATCAAAAAACTGTTTGAACACCTCTTGCTCAATCGCAGCGCGCTGCTCACTACCTTCCATATCAATAGTAAATAGCGCCGCGGGTAAGCCAAGGTGCATGTTGGCCTTGAGTATGTGATGGTTGGGGCTCGCTTCAAGCCCGGGACACGATACGTTGATGTCGGGATGGCAATCCAATATTCGGGCGAGGGTTAAAGTATTGATGGTTTTTTGAATAACCCGCATTTCGTAGGTTTTGATGCCGTTGAGAACCTCAAACGCTTTATCGGAGTCTAAAAACGCGCCTTTTATGTAATAGACGTTCCAAAATAACGTTTCATCCCAGTTACGGGTGCGAAGCTTGCCATTGGCGGTTTGATAGCTTTGGCTGTCGCCTTTAGGGCAGAACATCTCTTCATTACGGCCAATAACCACACCTGCAGTCGTCACCCCTGATCCTGCGAGTTCTTTGGTGTAGGAGTGCACCACAAAGTCAGGACGCTCGATAGGCTCTTCGCGTTTTAGAACCGGATGTAGGAAGGGCGTGCCCACGGTCGTATCGACCACAACTTGCCAGTCTCGCAGATGAGCTTGTTTGCTGATCTCTGCGACGTCTAATACGTAACCGTGCGGATTACATGGGCTTTCTAAGTACACATAGATATGGCGGCCAGCACGGAGCCTATCGGCGTATTTGTCGGCTGCTCTATCCATCGCTTGGGCAAAATCGTCGCCTTCAAACCCATCGACCCACTCAATGGCAATATCTAAATTGGACGACTTTCGGTACCAGTCTTGCAGCAGTTGATACGAGCCGCCATAGATATTGCGGGAGGCAATAACGATGTCTTCGCGGCCTAACAGGTGACTAAGCAAACCATCGATGGCCGCCATGCCTGAATTGAAGTTCCAGGCCAGATATTGATTGGCCATCTCTCCCGCTTCGAGATCCACGATGTGATTGGCTAGGCTGATAGAGGTTGGGTTGAGCAAGCGGGAGTAAATGTCGTGCATCGGCTCGCGGCCGTTGAACGCATCTTCTACCCATTCAGTACAGGCGAATAGATAGGTAGCAGTGCGGGTGATCACTGGGCTTGCAGAGAAGATCGCCGCGACGTTATCAAAAATAGGATAAGCCCCTTTAGCGGCAAAATTACCGTTTTTAGTCGCAAGGGATTGATAGGTAGCACGCATCGGATTTTGTAGGTTATCAAGCACTTTCGCGAGCTGAAACGAAAGGAAACGCTTTGCGTTAAACCAAGCAATGCGGTCACTGCGCTCTAGTCCTGCGAGTCCTTCCAGCGTTATGGCCCACAAGTCGTGGGTTTTGCTGTTGGCCTGATACAAGGTGGTGGCGAGCTCTATTAACGATTGGCCAAACGGGGTATCGGGCTCGATACCAAAATGAAGCGCTTGCTCTCGCGCCAGCTCATGCGGGCTGTTTAGTTGGGTGCTATTACGCAGTGGGCTTAGTTGAGTCACCTTATCCATGGTCGATTCCTTGTTACATTAACCTAGCAAATGTCCTTTTAGTGTAGATGAATAACGAAAAAGAGCAGGCCATTGAACATGGCCTTTGCTGGTTACTATAGGAAAGGCTTGAGATTTTTGGGTAAAGCAAAGGGGAAAGGCTGGAAAAACGCGTTACCCACTAAGGTGGCGTTGCAGCGTTAATATGGCGCGCAATCCGCCCATCTTACTGGCATCAAGTTCAAGTGAGCCGCGATAGCTGTGGGCCATTTCGCAGACAATGTTGAGCCCAAGCCCAGTGCCGGGGGTGGTTTCATCAAGGCGTACGCCCCGTTTTAGTGCTTGCTGGTAATGCGCTTTGGCAATGCCGGGGCCATCTTCTTCCACGATGAGCGCCACTTGCTCTTTATCGACCGATTCAGCATGGACACGGATCATGCTATTGGCCCATTTATAGCCGTTTTCGAGTAAGTTACCCAGCATTTCATCTAAGTCGGCTTTGTCTACCGCTACTTGAAGGTCGGAATCGATCTCGTTGATCAGTAATACACCTCGCTCGGCGTAGACTTTATCGAATGCTAAAGAGATGGCGTCTACGCGTTCACTCGGCGAGCAACTGACCGAAAGGATGTTCATGGACCCTGCCATGCGAGCACGACCTAAGTGGTAGTCGATGTGCTGCTTGAGCTCTGCCAGCGGCGGGCACATTTTGTCTTGCTGGGCTGGTTCAAGCTGAGCGACTTCGTTTTTCAGCACCGATATCGGGGTTTTTAACGCGTGGGATAGGTTGCCCGCGTGGTTACGCGCTCTTGCCAGTAATTCTTGATAGTGAAAGAGCAAGGCATTGAGGTCGGAAAGCAGTGGCTGGATTTCTTTAGGGTAATCGCCTTTTAAACTATCTTGCTTACCAAGTTTGAGCAAACTGAGCTCTTTTTGCATCTTGCCTAATGGCCTTAAAGACCAAGTGACTTGCAAGCCAATGAGCACCAAAATGCCAGTAAACAGTAGCCCGAGCACTATCCATAACTGGCCCATTAAATCATGGAGGGTGTTTTCGAGCGGATCTTCGTTTACGCCAATGGTAACCAGTATTGGTTTGGAAAAATCAGGCAGGTAGATCTCGCGCTGAATGGAAATCAGTTTCTCACCATTCGCGCCAATGGCTTTGTGAAAACGCTTAAAGCGAATCACTTGATCCCACAGCGAGCGAGAGCGTAATGTTTGATCTTGAGAGGTTGCCATCCAATAAAGCCCGCTATAAGGCTGAGAAAATCGAGGGTCGGAAAGGCGATAGGGCATAACCAGCAAGCCATCAACCGAGACATCAATATTGGCGGTTAACTCATCCATCGCCAGAGACAGCTGGGTTTTGATGTCGTTTTCGAGATAGTTTTTGATTAAATTGGGGATCAAGAGCCCAGCGGCGAGGATCATCACGCCTAGCCACAGCGCGGCTGCGGCTAAGAGTCGATTTCTTAAGCTTAAATGGCGGGCAAATTTTGGCCTAGTCGGCATTGAGTTGATACCCTAATCCGCGCACGGTTTTGATGATTTTCGGCGCGACTTTTTTACGAATACGGCCAATGAATACTTCAATGGTATTAGAATCTCGGTCAAAGTCCTGTTTGTAGATATGCTCAACCAACTCAGTGCGTGAGATGACCTTATCGGGGTTATGCATAAAGTAGGCAACCACCTTGTATTCCAACGCGGTTAAGCTCACGGCTTGTCCTTGCCACAGCACTTTAGAGGTGCGGGTATCTAGGCTTAAATCGCCAATTTGCATAATAGGCGAGGCGTTACCCGACGCGCGGCGCAGTTGAGCGCGAATGCGGGCGATGAGCTCCACCATTTCAAATGGCTTAGTTAGATAATCATCGGCGCCGGCGTTTAGCCCTTCGACGCGTTGGGTGAGCGTATCGCGGGCACTTAAGATGATAACCGGAGTATTGATGTTCTCATCGCGAATACCTTTAAGCACGGTCAGACCGTCGAGTTTCGGTAAGCCTAAATCGAGTACAATCACATCCCACTCTTCTGAGGTAGCGCGATAGAGGGCGTCAATGCCATCTTGAGAAAGCTCAGGCACCCAACCTGCTTGTTCTAGTGTTGCAATGATCTGCTCGCCAAGACGTTGGTCGTCTTCCACTACTAATACTTTCATTTTTGCCTAGGTTACCTTTTGATGACGTTATTAAGATTGCGGCCACGCAGTTCCATAAGTTCAAGCGTGGTGGCGTTATATTCGACTTTAATGACGTTATTATCGTGCATTAATTTGAGCTCGTAGATCCACTCGTCGTCATCTTCTTCCAATTCGACTTTGATCACGCGGCCATTCAGCTGGCTTTCAACCGCCGCGTAAAGCGCGGAGAAAGGCTGAATTTTGCCTTGTTGCACTGCCTCATACACTTCATCTTGGTCTTCATCGATCTCGATTCGAGTACCATGGCTTGGCACATCGACCACCAGTTGTTCGGCGCTGGGCTCTGCAATAGCATAGCCTATTGAGGCAAGGCCTAGAGTGCCCGCCGCAGCAATAGAAATAATTAATTTGCGAAACATAGAGTTACCTATACGACGTAATATAAGCAAGAGTATAAACAAGCAAGGATGAATAGAAAGTGAATCGGCCGTTAATTTAGCTCATCGGCAAAGATTTTATCGCGCATCTTCCAAAAACGGCCGACTTTGCGGGCAATAACAAACTGCGGCAAGCGAAAACGGTGCTGATGATTGACCACTTTGGTTGGGCTGGTGGCATCAAAAGGGCGGTGTTTGTCGGCGAGATGGGGGCGGACGAACTGATCCAAAAAATTCTGCTTCTGTTTTTTGGTGTTGAGCGGCCAAAACTGATGCACTTGCGCTTGGTTTTCACCATAGTAGGTAACTTTGAGTTGCGATTTGCCTTTGTCGTCTTTGTGGACATTGAGCTCCATGTCGGTGCATTCAAATACCAAGGCGTCTTTTAAATTGAGCGCTTCTTTAAGCTTTTTATCTGGGTCGACTAAAGTGGCATCGCACTCGTGGCAAATCCGCGCCGCAATGTCGTTGTCTGCCCCGCATTCACCGCAGTATTTGGCTCGAAAACGGTAGTTGCAGTGTTCGCGCTCGCCCTCTTCATCTTCGAAGTAGCCTTGGCACTTGCGGCCAAAGTGTTCAATAAGAAAGCCATTGGCATCGAGTTTGCCCCAAAAGTTATTGTTAAATCCGCAGGCAGGGCAGGGAATGGTAATGATTTCACTGTCGCTGTCTGGTTTGGGGTTGCCGACTTCGGGTTGGTATAGGTCGTAACTGTTCCCCGCGTAATCGAGGATCAAACACTCCTTTTTACCTTCAGAGAGCCTGAGCCCTCGGCCTACAATCTGCTGGTATAAACTTACCGATTCGGTTGGACGCAAAATAGCAATAAGATCGACATGTGGCGCGTCAAAACCTGTGGTCAGTACCGAGACATTGACCAGATATTTGATTTCGCGTTGCTTAAATGCGTTGATGATCCGGTCGCGTTCTAGGGTATGGGTATCGCCAATCACCAATGCGGACTCACTCGTCGGTAGTAAGCTGACAATTTCTTGCGCGTGACGCACGGTGGCAGCAAAGATCATGATCCCTTGGCGATCTTGAGCGTAATTTTGAATTTGCGCGACGATTTGCGGGGTCGCTCGCTTGGATTGTTCTATCACCATGTCCATTTCAGACTCTTTGTAACGGCCGGTATTGGCGGGCTTGATTTGCGAGAAATCGTAGCTAAGTACCGGCGCATCAATCAGTTTCGCTGGGGTTAAGAAGCCTTCATCAAGTAAGTAGTGGATTGGCAACTCGAAAATGCAATCACGGAAGAAGCGCGCTTCTTCGCTGCGTACCATACCGCGGGTGTGATATTGATAGATCCAGCCCATGCTTAAACGAAACGGGGTCGCGGTTAAGCCAAGTACTTTTATTCCGGGATTAATGGACTGTAAGTGACTGATAACTTTTCGATAGCTACTTTTTTCCTCATCGGGCACCCGGTGGCATTCATCGATAACCAGCAAAGAGAACTGATTGGCAAACGCATCGAGGTTTCGCACCACAGATTGAACCGAGGCAAACACCACCTGTTGGTCGGTCTCTTTTCGCCCCAGCCCGGCTGAAAAAACCGCTCCTTTTAAGTCATAACTTTCGTATTTCGCGTGGTTTTGCTCCACCAACTCTTTGACGTGCGCCATTACCAGTACCCGCCCTTTGGCAATACGTGCGAGCTCGGCAATGACTAAGCTTTTGCCCGCGCCGGTCGGCAGAACGATCACCGCTGGTGTGCTGTGTTTTCGAAAGTAATGGATAACAGCTTTGACTGAATCCGCTTGATAAGGACGAAGAGTAAACATAAAAAGTGTGAAAAGGCTCAACTAATGTGATGAAGCCCTCTATAATAGCGCACTTAGCATTGTGAGGTATTCATGCGTTTAGACAAATTTTTATGCGACGCTCTAGGAGCGACCCGAAGAGAAGCCACTAAAATCATCAAAAGTGGCGATGTAACCGTAAATGGCGTTATGCAAAAAAGCGGTTCGTTCAAAGTGACGGCAGAGTGCGACGTCGAGTGGCAGGACCGTCCTATCGCGATGGCAGGGCCAAGATTTATCATGCTATTTAAGCCTGATGGTTTTGTCTGTTCTCATGAAGACAGCTCTAACCCAACGGCGTTTGTGCTGCTTGATGAAGTGAAAATGGAAAACTTGCATTTCGCGGGTCGCCTTGATGTGGATACGACGGGTTTAGTGCTCATTACCGATGATGGCAAGTGGTCTCATCGGATCACTTCGCCAAAACATAAGTGTGAAAAAACCTACCGAGTTTGGCTTGCCGATCCTGTTAAACCCGAGTATGTTGACAAGTTCCAGCAGGGTATTGAACTTAGAAGTGAAAAAGAGCCGACACTTCCCGCTCAGTTAGAAGTGATCGATGACCACGAAGTTTTGCTCACCATCCATGAAGGAAAATACCATCAGGTAAAACGCATGTTCGCCGCCCTTGGCAATAAAGTCGAGGCGCTTCATCGTGAACGAATTGGTGCTATCGAGCTTGATGAAGCACTAGAACCTGGTGAGTATCGTTATCTTACTCAAGAAGAAATTGACTCAGTTTGGCAAAAATAATTGTCAAGCTATAGCGTCATAGACGCTCGTTTCCCTGCACTTTTTTCATCTGTTTTTTGTTAGGAGTGTTATGCCTACTCGACAATCTTCTCAGTTAGGCTGGGTGCTGTTTTTTGTACTGGGTGCCATTGGCGCCCTTACGCCGCTTGCGATTGACATGTATTTGCCAGCGATGCCCGCCATTGCTCGTGACTTAGGTGTCACGCCCGGTGAAGTACAAATTACCTTAACCGCTTATACCGCAGGTTTTGCCATTGGCCAATTATTGCATGGCCCGCTTGCTGACAGCTATGGTCGCCGCCCGGTGCTGATCATTGGCGTGGCTTTATTTGCAGTTGCGGCGATGGTGAGTGCGACGACCAATGGCATTGAAGCGCTAACTTGGGTGAGAGCTGCACAAGGTTTTGCAGGCGCTGCCGCCGCTGTGGTTATTCAAGCGGTGGTGCGAGACATGTTTGACCGAGAAGATTTTGCTCGCGCGATGTCTTTTGTCACTTTAGTGATGACGGTTGCCCCTTTGATCGCTCCTATGATTGGCGGTCATTTAGCGATTTGGTTTGGTTGGCGTTCGATTTTTTGGGTGTTGGCTATTTTTGCGGCGGTAGTGATTGCTGCGGTGCTGTGGAAGATCCCAGAAACCTTGGCAGAAGAGAACCGTCAACCACTGCGGGTACGCTCGACGTTTTCTAACTACTTTAAGCTGCTTTCTAACCCGACGGCGATGGGGTTGATTTTATCGAGCTCGTTTTCATTTGCGGGGATGTTTGCCTTTTTGACCGGCGGTGCTTTTGTCTACATTGAACTGTATGGCGTTGGCCCAGACGAGTTTGGCTATTTATTTGGTTTAAACGTGGTGTGCTTAATTGCCATGACCAGCCTCAATGGCCGTATCGTTAAAAAAATGGGCTCTCACTGGATGCTTAAATTTGGTTTAAGCTTACAGCTATTAGCCGGGGTTGGTCTATTTGCGGGTTGGGCGCTGGATTTAGGTTTATGGGGAATTGTGCCGTTTGTGATGTTGTTTGTTGGTACCATTTCGACCATTGGCAGTAACACTATGGCACTGCTGCTAAGTGGCTATCCGCGCATGGCGGGTACAGCGTCGTCATTGGCGGGGACATTGCGATTTGGTACCGGTTCTATTATGGGCGCTGTTGTCGCGGCAATGCCAAGCGATAGCGCGGCCCCAATGATTTTTGTAATGAGTTTATGTGCGCTATTATCAGCGCTGTTTTACTGGATGTTAGGAAGAAAAGCATAATGTCGACATACCATGTTGAAATTCAAAAAGTGGTGAATACCGCCTTAGAAGAGATGGCTGCGGAACACCAAAAAGGCCGCTTGGTGAATGCGCCGGTGAGCAATACCCACTTTTTGGTTCGTTGGGTGAGCAAATCGATAAAAAGCCAGCGTTTTGACCGCTGTGTATTGGCAGACTTAACCCGCTGGCAAAAATCAGGGCGCAGTAAAGGCACGCAACTGCCACTGCAAACCACCTTCGAGAACATTTCTTCTTTGTATAACAAGTTGGTTCCGTTAGAGCAGCCCCCTCGGCCTATCATAGATAAAGAGATCGATGCCTTCTTAGATTTTATGGAAGAGCAAAACTGGTCGGTGTCTACCGAGCATGAGATCACAGGAAAGGTGCAGATTTTTACCGAGGGCGACAGCTCGTTGGTGCTGTGTGCTGGTCAATGTGATAGCTGTTTCGATGGTGGAGAAGAGTTAGTCAAACCAATGAGTTGGTATGTACGTGGTAACCACGCCGAGTTCGTGAAACTGGCGGTTGAGAAAGGTTTCTTGGTGCACAAAGTGACCGATTATAAGTCCAAAGTGAAGTACCACGGCGAGTATTTGATCTACCCTAATAACCATGCGCCGCAGTTAGCGGAAATTCCACTAGGCTACCAAGCGTAGCGGTAAAAACGGTTTAAGAGCTCGCCATGTTGCGAGCTTTTTTTATGATGGCTCTGACCATGCCTTTAAAAATAAACAGATGGGCGGGCATCATGGCGAACCAATACAGTAGGCCTCGGAAGCCTTGCGGGTGCCACCATGCCGATACGTTGAGTTCACGCCAACTGCCGTGATCGGTAATGGTGAACTCAAGGCGTCCAAGCCCCGGCGCCTTCATACCAAAAAGTAATGAAATGAAGTGCTGCGGTTGGCAATGGATGACTTTCCAAGAATCAATGAAATCACCGACTTTCAGTTCGTCACCTTTGGGGCGACGCCTTATGGGTTTACCGCCCCCAACAAAAATATCGAGCCATTCCCGGGTACGCCAAAGCGCGTTAGCGAAGAAGTAGCCTTCTTGTTCGCTACCTAAGCGGGTTATGACTTGCCATAACTGGCGGCTCGTCAGTTCGGTTTTTATGCTGGCACCGGTATGTTTCGGGTAGTAGCCGTAGCCTGGCTGCCAGCGTTGCAGCGCGGCGGGATCAAACCCCCATACGTTGCTATGGACAAATTCCCCTTCGCTCGTCACGCTTTGTTTTACTGCATCATGGTAAGAAATAAGCGGCTGTGGGTAGCGCAGGGTAATGGCGTTAATGTTCGCGACATAATCGTGGCCGAGCCCTGCCAGCAGCGCCTTACCGATGTTAACGGGCACCGAAGTGACCATACCGAGCCAGTGTGAGGCGAGGTGGGGAGTCAATAGGGACGTGGCAATGATAAGTTTACGTTGCCCGGTGAGCTGGCAAATAACGTTGAATTGCTGCCGATAGTCGAGAATATCGGGCCCGCCGATTTCAAAAGTGCGGTGTTTGGCCGGCGTTTCATTTACCAGTGTCAGTAGGTATTGATTGAGGTTTTCCAGCGCTATTGGGTTGGCCTTGGATTGAATCCACTTTGGCGCGATGATAATCGGCAGGTTATAAACAAAGTCGCGCATGATCTCAAACGCCGCAGATCCCGGGCCAATAATGACGCCAGCACAAAGCTCGGTGACGGGGACATTGGATTGTCGTAATATTTTGCCAGTCAACCGCCGTGCTTCAATATGTTCAGAGCAATCGGCTTGGGGTTGAATCGCACTTAAGTAAATAACGTGTTTGATGGTACTGGAAGTGACGGCGTCACGAAAGTTTTTTGCCATGGTCAATTCATAGTGAATAAAATCATGCCCTTTCGCCATTCCATGGACAAGGAAGAAAGCGCAGTCAATCTGATGAGTGCTAAGCACAGTGGAAACCGGATCGCTAAGGTCGAGGTATTGGATCGTGAGGTTAGGGTGCGGAGTGGTGCGTAAATACAAATACTCAGTGTGACGCCCAGCGGCAATAACCTCAAAGCCTTGCTCAAGCAGTAACGGAATAAGCTGAGATCCGACATAACCCGAGGCACCCACAACAAGCACTCTTTTTATCGCCATAATACACCGTTATTAATCCTTTCCTTATAGAACCTTAATCTATAGGTTGATATGATGCTAGTTACATTTACCCCCTTCTCAACTTGTAATTAGTGGTCATCTCTTGTTGCTGCTCCAATGAATAATCAAGTTGGCATCACGATGTAAAGGAGTACGTATGTCATCGTTTATGCAACAAGTCTATTTTCACACCAAAGGCGATTTTGTTAGGCGTCTTTTTGCCATTGCCCTACCAATTACTTTGCAAAGTATTTTGTTTTCAAGCCGTGGCTTGGTTGATGTATTAATGCTAGGCCAATTAGGTGAAGCTGATATCGCGGCCGTTGGTGTTGCGAGCCGGGCGATGTTTGTGACCACTATTATGATCGTTGGCGTAACGACGGGGGGCGCGTTGCTAACCGCACAGTTCTGGGGCGCAAATAACCGCGAGGGCGTGCGAGAAAGTACCGCATTAACTTGGGTGGTCTCAATGTTGGTCGCTGCGGCAACCGTGATTATGTTTTGGCTGTTTCCGTCACAAATTATGGGGCTGACTACAGACTCCGCCGAAATCAATCAACTCGGCAGTGACTACATAGTGATCACCGCGGTGGGGATGTTTAATGTCGCCTGTGTGGCGAGTATGTTAGTTGGTTTGCGCGCCATGCATCAACCCGGACTGAGCACTTTCTTTAGTGGGGTGGGTATTGCGCTGAACGTGTTTCTCAATTGGTTGCTCATCTTCGGCCATTTTGGCTTCCCAGCGATGGGGATAAAAGGCGCCGCTATTGCCACGGTGGTGAGTGGGGTTATTGAAGTTACCTGCCTGTTTGGTTACTTACATGTTAAGCGTCACTTATTGGCGTTTACCTGGCGAGATATTGTCAGCAGTTGTCATCTGCATAAAGTCGTACGTTTTTTGAAGCTTTCTTTGCCTACCACCTTTAACTTTTTGGCTTGGGCTGGAGGGCTGTTTGCTTTTCATGCCGTCATGGGGCAAACCGGCACACAAGGGCTGGCTGCATTAGCCGTGATGACACCCGTTGAATCGATATCTCTGGCGTTTTTAATTGGCGTGTCGAACGCGGCGGCTGTGCTGGTTGGGAATCAACTGGGTGCAAAAGAGTACCAAACTATTTACTATCGCGCGGTTGGGTTAGTGGCCATTAATTTAACCGTTGGGGTGGTGGTGGCTTTGGTGCTTTATTTCAGCCAGTTCTACGTTTTGAACGCGTTTACCGCGCTCACTGATGAAACCCGAGCGTTAGCCGATAAGTTTATCGTCATCTTATGTCTTGGTGTGGTGATACGCTCACTGCCGATGACGTTGGTGGTGGGGGTATTACGTGCCGGGGGGGATGTAAACTTTTGCTTGTATCAGGATCTCATTGCACAATGGCTAATTGGTATTCCGGTGGCAGCCATTTGCGCTATCTATTTGGGCTTTAAGCCGGAGTTTGTTTATCTTTTATTCTTACTCGAAGAAGTTGTGAAGTGGTTTGGCTCAATTTATCGAATGAAAAGCAAGAAGTGGATAAGAAATCTTATTGAAAATTAGAGGTCGATCGGCTCAAGCGGTGAAATGTTTTGCATATAGTGTGATCTAGTTGTCAAAACACTTCCTACAAACAGGGTTTTAGTGTAGATTCCATTATCAAATTTATATGAAGTTAGTGTGAGTAAATGCATGTTACGCCTATCAGAACTCTGTAAAGGTTACGTTGATGGTGGAGAATTTCACCCCGTCTTACAGGGGGCTGAGTTAGCCTTAGAACAAGGGCAACAATTAGCTTTAATGGGTGAAAGCGGATCAGGAAAAAGCACGTTACTCAACCTCATTGCCGGTATCGACCATGTCGACTCTGGTGAAATATGGTTCCCTAACTTCGCCATGCACGAATCTTCAGAATTTAAGCGCACCGCGTATCGACGCAATAATATCGGCCACATCTTTCAGCAGTTTAATTTACTCCCTACGTTGAATGTTGCCGATAACATTCGATTTTGTCGCCAACTTAAAGGGCTTCAGGAAGACCGAGGCTTATGGCGCCAGATCTTGTCCTCACTGGATCTTATGCCTTTGCTCGGGCGCTACCCTGAAGAGATCTCTGGTGGTCAGCAACAACGTGCTGCGATTGCTCGTGCGCTGTATATGGAGCCAAAACTGCTGCTCGCGGATGAACCGACGGGGAGTCTTGATGAACGTAACGCCGAGGCTGTAATGCGTTTATTAACCACCCTTGCTCGCCAGTTGGAATGTACCTTATTATTGGTCACCCACAGTGAGAAAGTGGCTCAACACATGCAAGGCTGTATCCGCCTACAAGGAGGGCAATTGCATGTTATGGCCCGTAGTTAAAGCGCTGCTGGGGCATTATCGTCGTCACCCGTTACAAATTGTCTTGGTATGGCTTGGTTTAACACTGGGCGTCTCGCTATTGGTCGGGGTGCTGGCTATTAATCATCACGCCAAGCAAAGTTACAGCGCGGGCGAAAAACTCTTTTCTAATCCACTTCCTTATCGTATTCGTCCCGTTCAAACGGCCAGCAAAATTCCTCAGGGTTTTTATATTCAGCTGCGACGTGAAGGCTTTGCCCAGTGCATGCCGTTTGACAGTTATCGGATCGTAACGGCAACGGATGTCGAGCTCACGATAACGGGGATCGACCCTATCGCCATGCTCGCTATTCAGCCGGGCTCCAATTTAAAAGACATCAAAACGCTAAAGCTCAAAGAGCCGCCATTCCCTGTCATGGTGAGCGCCGATCTCGCCGAGTATTTGGGGTGGCGAAACGGGGACTACGTACAACTGCGTGATGGCTCTAGGCTCGGCCCGTTGATGGTAGATTCAGGTAAGTTGCTGCGCGGTACACGCGTCATTGCAGATATCGGCCTGTTAAGAATGCTCAACAAGCGGCCAGGGTTTGAACTGATTGCCTGTGGAGAAATGCCTGAGGCCAAGCTAGAGAAGCTCAAAGAGCTTTTGCCTAATGGGATGAAGCTGTCGCAAAACACCCATGCCGAGTTGGATTCACTGACTTTGGCATTTCATACCAACCTAACGGCAATGGGAATGTTGGCATTCTTCGTTGGGCTATTTATTTTTTATCAAGCGATGTCACTGTCATTTGTGCAGCGCCAACCTTTAGTCGGCATATTGCGCCAGACAGGTGTTTCGGTGTGGCAGTTGATGCTAGCTTTACTTTTTGAGCTTATCATCTGGATTTTGGTTGCTTGGGCATGTGGTAACGTGTTGGGCTATCTCCTCGCCAATGAGCTCCTTCCTGCGGTGTCTGCGAGCCTTGAAGACCTGTATGACGCCAACGTAGGGCTGACCATTGCGTGGGACTGGGAATGGAGCAAACAGAGTTTATTGGTGGCCATCCTTGGCTCTCTTTTAGCCTGTAGTTTCCCGTTGATCCGTTTATTAAGAACCCAGCCAATCCGTTTGAGCTCACGATTGTCGATTGTACGTTTTGCCGGGCGTGAGTTTAGCTGGCAGGCCATACTGGCATGTGCGTTCTGCGTTGCGGCCGTCGCGGTATTACAAACCGAGCAGAGCCAAGAGTCTGGATTTTTGCTTATTGCCTTGGTTTTAATTAGCGCTGGTTTGCTGATGCCATTTTTGGTCTGGAAGCTATTTAACGGTTTGTCTTTCTCATTACCTTGGGTGAAAGCGCGTTGGTTCTTTGCCGACTGCGCAGCAAGCATGAGCTATCGCGGTGTAGCCTCAATGGCGTTTATGTTGGCACTGGCGACGAATATCGGGGTCGAAACTATGGTCGGGAGCTTTAGAGAGACGACCGACAAATGGTTAACGCAACGCTTAGCCGCTGACGTGTACGTCACCCCACCAAATAACTTAGCCTCTCGAATTGGCAGTTGGTTAATGGTGCAACCTGAGGTGGATGATGTTTGGTGGCGCTGGGAAAAAGAGCTCCCAAGTAGCGCTGGCGCGCTGCAGGTGGTTAGTACTGGTGACTCTAGTGGTGAGTTACAGGCGTTAACCGTGAAACTAGCGGTGCCCGATTATTGGTTCCATTTGCATCACTCCCAAGGGGTCATGGTGAGTGAGTCTATGGCGTTAAAACTGGGTATTCGAACTGGCGATTATATCTCGCTGCCGGCTCCTGTGACTGGTAATTGGCAGGTCGTGGGTATTTATTATGATTATGGTAATCCTTATAACCAAGTCATGTTGTCGCATCGAAACTGGCTGTATAGCTTCTCGGGCCAAGGGGATGTGGGTTTAGGGGTTATTTTAAAAGATGATATGAGCTCGGCTGGGCTACTGCGCCGTTTCCAGCACGCCTTTAAGATCTCGCCGTCCCGTATTTATGATAACAACAATATTCATAAACAAGCGATGCGAGTCTTTGATCGCACCTTTGGTATTGCGGGCACCCTGGGCAATATTACTTTAGTTATCGCGGTGATTGGCTTGTTCTTCTCGACGTTAGCCGGCGAGGTTTCTCGTCAGCGACACATCGCGTTGCTGCGCTGTTTCGGCATGTCGGGCAAAGAGCTCGTTCTGATGGGGGGGGGGCAGTTATTGGTGCTTGGGATCTTCTCGGCCTTGATTGCGATGCCACTAGGCTTACTGTTGGCCGAGCTTATGATTGATGTGGTCCTCAAGCAATCATTTGGTTGGACCATGCAGCTTGAAGTGATCCCTTGGGAGTACGCTTCTACCTTTGCTTGGTCATTCTCAGCGCTGATCGTGGCTGGCGCTTGGCCTGTGTTTAATATGGTTCGCCGTACGCCAATGAAATCATTAAGGGATGCCTTGTAGATGTGGTCGTTTATTAACTCCAAGCTGGTTCAATCTCTGGTTGTTGTGCTTATTATGCTTGGCATCGGTTGGGTATTTTACGACTCGTTTTTTGGTGAAGTTGCAGTTGAAGAGCGCAATGAAGTTAACGCGGTATTACTTGGCGATAATGATGCCGTTTTTGAGCCAGTGCTGCCCAATAACTCTGTGCGTTTACCCCAGGATTTTCGTTTTCACCCAGAATATCAGCACGAATGGTGGCATTTCTTCGCCAACGTACAGGATGAAGAAGGTGAACAATATGGCATTCAGTGGAGCTTTTTCCGAGTTGCCAGCGATGAGCGAGAAACCAAAGGTTGGCAAAGCCCGCAGCTGTATATTTCTCACCTTGTGATCACCTCCCAAGATAAGATTTGGAAGCAGCAACGTATTGCTCGTGGTGGTATTGGCCAAGCTGGGATGATCCAAAAGCCATTTAAAATATGGATTGATAATTGGCACTGGAAATCATTAAGCCGTACGCCTTTTCCCGGTCGTTTGGATGTGGAGACCGACGAGTTTTCCGTGCACTTAGCCAACTATGCGGCGGGGCCTTATGTGCTTAATGGCGATCAAGGCTACCAAGCTAAGCATGACTTATTGCCCGTCGCCTCATACAGCGTCAGCGCCCCATTTGTCCGCACAAAAGGACAAATGGAGTTAAATGGCAGAGTGTTTCGTATCGAGGGTGATGCGTGGCTTAGCAAGGAGTGGGGCAGTGGATTGCTGGCGGAAGGTCAGCAAGGTTGGGATCTATTTTCACTGCGTTTGGATAACGGTAGCACCCTGATGGTGAGCCAATATCGCCATTCTCGTCAGCCTGCTTATACGTTTGGCACCCTTTCGAACAAGAAAGGGGACGTTTTCATCTTAAAAGATGAAGATATTGACATGAATCCAGCGAGCGGCGTCACTAAGCTTGCAAACGATCGCGAGTTACCGCTGCAATGGAACATTAAGGTTGCTAAGTACGATATTGATTTGAACACCAAGGTGGTACGTAAAGAGCAGTGGCTACCTTTCGCTATCCCTTACTGGGAAGGGCCTGTGAAGGCCACGGGAAGCCATCAAGCAAAAGGGTTAATGCAGTTGACAGGGTATTAATCTTAAAACGTGTTGAGAGTGAAAAAGCAGAACCAGAAATGGTTCTGCTTTTTTCATATTTGAAACGATGATAATCGACATGCTTGGGGCTATAATCATAATTCGCATGAAATATTAAGGATATTTCTGAGTAAAAAGTAGTTTACTTCGGAAATTCCGATGTTTTTACTCCATACAAGCGATTTTTCCTTATGGTTTCTTGCGTATAGACTTTTCTCTATTGATTGTTAGCATTTTCTTAACAAAGCTAATTAGTAGGACATAAGGGCGATATCATGAATGATGTCATTAAAGAATTTTTTAAATTAGAATCCGCGGGCGGAATTCTGCTAGTGATCGCAGCGGCGATTGCTATGTTTGTTGCTAACTCCCCGCTAAATGAAATGTACACGGCTGTCTTGCATACTTACGCTGCGGGCATGTCGGTTTCTCATTGGATCAATGACGGCCTAATGGCTGTGTTTTTCTTATTGATCGGCCTCGAAGTGAAACGTGAGCTACTTGAAGGCGCGTTAAAATCCAAGGAAACGGCTATCTTCCCTGCTATCGCAGCGGTAGGCGGTATGCTTGCTCCTGCGTTGGTCTACGTTGCGTTTAACAATGGTGACGCTGCAGCAATGCAAGGCTGGGCTATCCCGGCGGCAACCGATATCGCTTTTGCTCTGGGCATCATGGCGTTACTTGGTAAGCGAGTGCCGGTAAGCTTAAAAGTCTTCCTGCTGGCTCTGGCCATTATCGATGACTTAGGGGTGGTTGTGATCATTGCGCTATTTTACAGTGGTGATCTATCAACAACGGCTCTGCTGGTAGGTTTTGTCGCTACCGCTGCATTGTTCTTCTGTAATATGAAGCATGTGACCAAGTTGCGTTGGTATATGGTGATTGGCGCGATACTTTGGTTTAGCGTGTTGAAATCAGGTGTGCACGCAACGCTGGCGGGTGTAGTTATTGGTTTTGCTATTCCACTCAATGGCGAAGAAGGCAAAGGGGATTATTCTCCACTGAAACATATGGAGCACGCGCTTCACCCATACGTCGCGTTTTTGATTCTGCCGATTTTTGCATTCGCAAACGCCGGGATCTCGCTTGAAGGCATCTCAATGTCGAGCTTAACCAGCATGTTGCCACTGGGTATTGCACTTGGTTTATTGGTTGGCAAGCCGCTAGGTATCTTTAGCTTTAGCTGGGTTGCGGTGAAACTGGGAATTGCGAAACTACCAACCGGCGTGTCGTTTACTCATATCTTTGCGGTATCAGTGTTGTGTGGTATTGGTTTTACCATGTCGATCTTTATCTCTTCGCTGGCGTTTACTGGCACTAGTGCAGAATTTGATACTCTGGCCCGTTTAGGTATTTTGATGGGCTCGACCACAGCCGCAGTTATCGGTTACGGGTTATTAAGAGTGTCGCTACCCAAACAGGTAGAAGAGACAGCAGAGCAGTACTAACTCTCCGGGGACAGTGAGTGAGTTATAGTTATTAAAAACCGCCGCAAGGCGGTTTTTTTCTGCGTGTGGCAACCGGAAAACAGACAAAAAAAAGCCCAAACTAATCAGGTTTGGGCGGATACAAATATAGGAGTTAAATAAGAAAAAGCAGCGTTGTCGCAAAAACAGTTTCAATTCAGTCTGACGGCCGTGAGACTCTTAATTCCCTGCTTGCTACATATTATATGACCAAGCATTGCCCACTCAGTTCAATTTTTTTCCAACTTTTTTTCTTTGCAAATAAAAACACTAACCGTAGATAAAGAAAAATGTGATGTTAGGTGCTTGTTAATAATATGTTGACGATGTATATTTCAAACAGTTGTTTAATACGGATGATTAAAATGACAGGTCGAATGAGGACAAAAGACAAAATTCTCGATGTTGCAGAAGGTTTATTTGCAGAGCATGGCTTCAATGATACCTCATTAAGAGCAATTACCAGTAAAGCCAACGTGAACTTGGCGTCGGTGAACTACCACTTCGGTGATAAGAAAACCCTGATCCGTGCGGTAATAGATAGATACCTAGAAGCCTTTATGCCCGCTCTGCTTGAAGAGCTTCAGCAGCTTAACAAAAATGATGGCTACACTATGGAGCAAGTGTTTTGCACCATAAAACAGCCTCTGCTGGCGCTAAACGGCGTAAGGCCTCATGGCGCAAGCCGCTTTATGTCTTTGCTTGGGCGTGGTTATACCGATGTGCAAGGGCATCTGCGTTGGTTTATTACCACTCGTTATGCAGAGGTACTGAGTCTGTTTACCGAGTCAGTCAGCAAAGCCAACCCAGATTTAACCCCAGAAACACTATTTTGGCGGCTTCACTTCACGCTTGGCACTTGCGTATTTACCACCGCATCGAGCCAAGCATTGGCAGAAATTGCCTATAACGATTTTGACCATAAGGTGAACTCAGAAGCCATCATCAACCAATTGATCCCTTATCTGGCCGCCGGAGTTGCAGCCAAGTAAACATAATAATGAATAACAGAAAAATCCAATAACGCGACTAACAAAACAAAAGGACTGTACCTATGAGCTCTCTAACTGGTTTAAGAAGGAAGTGGTTAAGCGATCCAGCGTTTAAGATGTTTAAAAAAGTGCTGCCGCCGTTATCAAACACAGAAAAAGAAGCGATGGAGGCGGGGAGTGTATGGTGGGATGGGGAGCTCTTTGCCGGCTCGCCAGATTGGAAAAAGCTCCATAGCTACCCGAAACCAACACTGACGGAAGAAGAGCAATCGTTTATGGATAACCAGCTCGAAACCTTGCTGGAAATGCTAGATGATGATGCGATTGTACGTCATGACCGAGACTTGTCGCCTGAAGTATGGGAATACCTACGCAAAGAGCGCTTTTTGTCGCTGATCATTTCTAAAGAGTACGGCGGCCGAGAGTTTTCTTCGCTAGCTAATTCCACCATCGTATCGCGCATCGCAACGAAGAGTATTAGCACGGCGGTTTCAGTCATGGTGCCTAACTCGCTTGGCCCAGGTGAGTTACTTTCCCACTATGGTACCCAAGAGCAAAAAGACTACTGGCTGCCGCGCTTAGCCGATGGCACCGATATTCCGTGTTTCGCCTTAACAGGGCCAGAAGCGGGCTCAGATGCGGGTGGCATTCCTGACTTAGGGGTGGTGTGTAAAGGGGAGTACCAAGGCAAAGAAGTCCTTGGAATTCGTGTTAGCTGGAACAAGCGATACATTACCCTAGCGCCGGTTGCGACCGTGCTTGGTTTAGCATTTAAACTAAAAGATCCCGACGGGCTACTGGGTGATACAGTTGACCTTGGCATTACTTGCGCCCTAGTACCATCCGATCATGACGGTGTTGATCTGGGCGATCGTCACGACCCGCTGGGGTTGGCATTTATGAATGGCCCAACTCGCGGTGAAGATGTGTTTATTCCCGTTGACTGGATCATCGGCGGGCCTGACTTCGCTGGCAAAGGCTGGCGGATGTTGGTGGAGTGCCTCTCTGCAGGGCGCGGTATTTCGTTGCCAGCGCTAGGCGCCTCGATTGGCCACTTGACGGCGCGCACCACCGGCGCTTATGCCTACGTTCGTAAACAGTTTGGTTTATCGATTGGTAAATTTGAAGGGGTGGCGGAGTGCATGGGCCGAATTGGTGGCATGACATACTTACTCGAGGCAGCGCGTACCTTGACCACCACCTCGCTCGACATGAAAGAAAAACCGGGCATCGTGACCGCCATAGCAAAATACCACATGACGGAAATTGGCCGCACCATTCTTAACGATTCGATGGACATCCACGCAGGGCGAGCGATCCAAGCGGGGCCAATGAACTACCTAGCTCACCCTTATGCCGGGATCCCTGTGGCGATCACCGTGGAAGGGGCGAACATCCTAACCCGTAACTTGATGATATTTGGTCAGGGGGCGACGCGCTGTCATCCATTTGTGCTTAAAGAGATGGAAGCGGCAGCAAATCCAGATAGCGAGCAAGGCGCAAAAGAGTTCGACAGCTTGCTCTACAAACACATGGCGTATGCGACCAAAAATGCCTTTGGCGCCTTTGGTGCCGCGCTAACCGGCTCTAAGCTTATCTCTTCATTTATGAGCGGGCCAACCCAAGGCTATTATCAAGACTTAACTCGTATGAGCCGTGCGTTAGCGATAAGCTCTGATATGGCGATGCTAACGCTCGGTGGGGAGCTTAAACGTAAAGAGATGATCTCAGCGCGTTTAGGGGATGCACTTAGCCACCTTTATCTTGGCTCTGCGGTATTGAAAAAGTATGAAGACGATGGCAGGCAGCAAAGCGACTTAGACTACGTGCACTATGCCATGCAGTTCTGCTTGTATAACACAGCAAAAGCGCTGCAAGACACCTTCACTAACTTCCCCAGCAAAGCGGCGGGCGTATTGCTCAAAGGATTAGTGTTCCCATTGGGCAATCGCTACAAAAAACCATCGGATGATTTAGCCATCAGTATTTCCAAAAGCTTGATGGTTCCGGGCGAGCAGCGCGACCGACTGACCGAATTGTGTTATGTCGGTAAATCGGACACCGATCCGGTTGGCTTAATTGAAAACGCATTTTTAGCCATGTACAAGGTACGCGGTCACGAAGGCAAAGTATTGGCGGCCATCCGCGAGGGTAAAATTGCTAAAAAAGCATCGCTGAACGAGAAGATGCAGCAAGCCATTGAGCAAAAAGTGTTGAATCAAGTTGAAGTGGATGAGATTTTGGCCGCTGAAGCGCTGCGTTACCAAGCGATTCAAGTGGATCACTTTAGTCACGATATGAGCGAAACCCTCACCAATGAAGTCAAAAAGCCACAGCTAAATAGTGTTGCTTAGTGATATAACTGATTGATAACGATAAAAGCGTTGCTTGGTGCAACGCTTTTTTTATTCAATCAGGCTTTTTTGTCTAATATTGCGACAAGAGATCCAACCACTATACCGAACAGTAAAAAATAGGATGCGATTTAGGCGATAAACTTTTATCCTACGAGGGTTTTTTTAAAGGAAAAGAATAATGATCATCAAACCAAGAATTCGCGGTTTCATCTGTACCACAACACACCCAGTTGGCTGTGAAGCAAACGTAAAAGAGCAAATTGCTTACACTAAAGAAAAAGGTGCAATTGCAAACGCGCCAAAACGTGTCCTTGTTATCGGTTCTTCAAGTGGTTACGGCTTGTCATCACGTATCGCTGCGGCGTTTGGTGGTGGTGCTTCTACCATTGGTGTTTTCTTTGAAAAAGCGGGCACTGAGAAGAAGGCGGGCACAGCAGGTTGGTACAACTCCGCAGCATTCGATAAGTTTGCAAAAGCAGAAGGCCTATACTCTAAGAGCTTAAATGGTGATGCTTTCTCAAATGAAGCAAAACAGAAAACGATTGATTTGATTAAAGAAGACCTAGGTCAAATCGACATGGTGGTTTACTCACTGGCTTCTCCAGTACGTAAAATGCCAGAAACAGGCGAAGTGATCCGCTCTTCACTGAAGCCAATTGGTGAAACCTACACATCAACCGCAGTAGACACCAACAAAGACCAAATCATTGAAGCAAGCGTAGAGCCTGCAACCGAGCAAGAAATCCAAGACACAGTGACCGTAATGGGTGGCGAAGATTGGGAGCTTTGGATGGCGGCGCTATCTGACGCTGGCGTTCTGGCAGATGGTTGTAAAACCGTAGCTTACAGCTACATCGGTACTGAGCTAACTTGGCCTATCTACTGGGATGGCGCGCTAGGTAAAGCGAAGATGGACTTAGACCGCGCAGCGGCTGAACTTAACGCGAAACTAAGCCAAACTGGCGGCAGCGCTAACGTTGCGGTGCTTAAGTCTGTTGTGACTCAAGCAAGCTCGGCTATTCCTGTTATGCCGCTTTACATCGCGATGGTGTTCAAGAAAATGCGCGAAGAAGGTGTACACGAAGGTTGTATGGAACAAATTCACCGCATGTTTAGCGAGCGTCTCTACAAAGCAGACGGCAGCGCAGCAGAAGTGGATGAGTGCAACCGCCTACGTCTAGACGACTGGGAGCTGCGTGAAGACATCCAAGCGCATTGTGCAAAACTATGGCCAGGCATCACCACCGAGAACCTAAAAGAACTGACCGATTACGTTGAGTACAAAGAAGAGTTCTTGAAGCTGTTTGGTTTTGGCGTTGAAGGCGTAGACTACGAAGCAGACGTCGCAACAGATATCCAGTTCGACGTACAAGATATTTAATGACAAGAAAAGCGCTCAGTATTGAGCGCTTTTTTTTGAAGTGCTAAAAGCGAAGTGCTAAATGCTAGGTGAGAAGCCTAAAGCCTAAACTTCGCTTTTAGCACTTTGCCCTTAGCATTTTAATTACGTCAATATAATCAACACCGTACCCGCCAGCGTCATCAATATATTTGCGATAGCATACGTCCCTGCATACCCAAGGGCTGGGATGGTGGACTTGGCTTGCTCGTTCACTACATCCATAGCGGGGCCGCAGGTGCGGGCGCCGACGATGGCACCGATGAGTAGTGCGCGGTTCATTTTCAGTACGTAGGCGCCAACTAAGTAGGCGACCATTACTGGAATAACACTCACCAGCAAGCTAACACCGATGATCTGCGGGCCTACTTCAGACATATAGCTAAAGATGCTGTCACCGGCACTTAAGCCGATCCCGACCATAAAGAACATCAAGCCTAAGTCTTTGACCATATTTAGTGCCCCTTGAGGGACATAACCAAACGTCGGGTGGTTGGCTCGCAGGAAGCCAAGCATGATGCCAGATAGCAATAGGCCGACGGCATTACCAAGGCCAAAGGTTACTTGGCCAAAAGTCATGGTGATAAGACCAAATAGAATCCCCAAGATAAAGAAACTACAGAATGCCAATAAATCGGCCATTTGGCTGTGGATAGAGATAAAACCGATCCGCTCAGCAAGGCCTAAGACTCGGCTCTTCTCGCCGCTGACTTGTAAAATATCCCCTTTTGCTAAGACGATATTCAAATCCATTGGCATCTCAATTTGAGCTCTGACCACGCGGTTTAGGAAACAGCCGTATTCGGCAAGGTTGAGATCAGAAAGCTTTTTGCCAGCGATACTGTCGCTTTTGACCACGATCTCTTCTTCAACCACACGCAAGTCGAGCAGGTTACGGTCAAATACTTCCTTACCATTACGAAAGCTTGGGTCAAGGCGGGCGTGACTGTCAGGAAAGCCTACTAGCGCAATTTCATCGCCTTCTTGCAATATTGCGTCACCATCTGGGTGGGCGAGAATGCCATTACGGCGAATACGCTCGATATAACAGCCTGTTTGGCGGTAGATACCCAGTTCGCGTAGGTTTTTACCGTCGGTCCAAGCCACAAGCTCAGGGCCGACGCGATAGGCGCGAATGATAGGCAAATACACTTTACGTTGGGCACTGCTGTCGAGGCCGCGTTCTTGCGCTATTTGAGTCGCGGAATCGTGTAGGTTTTGCTTTTGCAGTTTTGGCAGCAACTTAACCAGCAAAATCATACTGGTTAAACCGACTAAGTAAGCAATGGCGTAGCCCACCGATAAGTTCTCACGCACTTTTTCCATCGTGATGCCATCAGGCAACTCAGCAAGGCCAGTGCGCAGCGCATCTTGCGCACCTACTAAGATGGGTGTCGAGGTTAAAGAGCCGGCCATCATGCCCGCAGAGAAACCAAAATCAAGAGCAAGGTATTGATTAATAAAGACGGAAATCGCCAGCGCCGTGACAAGTAAGGTCAAACTTAAAATAAAGTAGTGCTTGCCATCGCGGAAGAAAATACCAAAGAAGTTTGGCCCCGCCTCGATGCCGACACAATAGATGAAGAGCATAAAGCCGATGGTGAGTGCGTCGGCGTTGAAACTAAAGCCGAGGTTCCCCATAAAAATAGCACTGATCAGGACGCCGATAGCACTGCCCAGTTGAAGCCGGCCGAATTGAATTTTTCCGATCGCAAGGCCCAAGGCAAGTACGACAAAAATCAATAAGATAGGATTTTGTTTCAGTAAAATGATGATGTCAATATTCACTGCTTTAACTCAACAATATACGCTGTGAAGAGGGAAGGTCTGTATACTGGTGAAGTGTAACTGAAAGTAGTTGAACTAAGAACCAGATTATGCGTTTTTTAGCGAATTCTTTTGATATCTAAATAGTGCGGATCAAAAAAGCTCGCCGATGGCGAGCTTTTTAAAACAGGTGTTGTCTTATCGGCTAGTAAAATTAGTCGAAAAGCTCAAGGTTTGCTTTTGCGTATGCTTCAAATTCAGTGCAGCCACCAACATGGTCTTGATCAACAAAGATCTGAGGCACAGTTTCAACTGGCTTGCCCACGGTCTTTTCTAGGTCAGCTTTGCTGATGCCTTCGGCATGAATATCGACATAGCGGTAGTTGAAATCTTCACGCTTTTCTTTCAGCGTCTCTGCGATCTCTTTTGCGCGAACGCAATATGGACAAGCTGGGCGACCAAAAATCACTACAAACATACTTTTCTCCTTTGTTTTTGTGCTAGCAACTATGCCTCAAACCGCAAGGGAAATAAAGTGAGAAAAACCTTTTAGTTTGATAGGCAATGACTATTGATGTGAGCAGTAGCGAAGGGAGTGTGATCTTTATCTGTGACCAGTAGCATAGTTTAACTATGCCTTGCTAATTACCCGAATTAAATTGAAGCAAATCAAAATACTACTCGCTATTTCAGCGCAACCTAGAGGGAGTTTATTTTGGCTGCAAGGAAGTTCCATGTTTCAATTTATGACATCCGCCAAGATCATTTTTGGCGAAGGGGCATTGCAATCGTCGCTCTCTATCATTAATCAATATGGTTACAAGGTGTTGCTGGTGACAGGACAAGATGTCCAGCGCAGTGAGACCTTGGTCAATTACTTAAAAACGCAAGGCTTGCGCTACCAGCAGGTTTCGGTGTCTGGTGAGCCATTTATTGCCATGATAGAAGAGATTGCGATCCAAGGGCGTAAGTTTAAACCCGATATGGTCATTGCTATTGGGGGAGGCAGTGTTATCGATACCGGCAAAGCGCTGGCGGCGGTGATCCCCAACCAAGGTGACCTCTATGATTACGTTGAAGTGGTTGGCCGAGACGTGCCGTTAAAGTCGAAACCGTTGCCGTTTATTGCCATTCCTACCACCGCCAGTACCGGCGCTGAGGTCACCCGTAATGCGGTGTTAAAGTCGGGCCAAGACCAAGTGAAAGTGAGCTTACGTAGCCCAGAAATGCTTGCTGATGTGGCGATTGTTGATCCGACGCTTTCCTACGGTACCGACTTATACACCTCAGGGCGCGGCGCGATGGATGCGTTTACCCACCTGATGGAAGCGTATGTTTGTGGTGACCCAAACCCAATTACCGATATGATTTGTGAAGAAGGCTTACGGCGTCTATCTAGCGCGATTGCGCCGGCCTGTTTGTATGATGATCATGCGGCGCGCGCCGATCTTGCCTTTGCGGCCATGCTTGGGGGAATGGCGATCACTAACGCTAAGCTTGGCGCTGCCCATGGTTTAGCTTCTGCGCTTGGGGGCAAAATTAAAGCGCCTCATAGCGTTATTACCGCGCGCCTTGCGCCTTATGTGATGAGTGAGAATATTGATGCCGCGCGAGTCATGCAGCGCGATGATATCTTAGCGCGTTACCACAACTTGGCCAAAATTGTAACTGGCAAGCCAAGTGCACAGCTAGAAGATGGCATCGAGTGGGTCAATGCAATGCTTGAAACCTTAGAACTGCCGACCTTGTCGGAGTTTGGCATTTGTCATACCGCGTTCAACATTGTCGCCCAAGACGCATTGAAATCGGTCGCGATTAAAGGCAACCCGATCCCGCTGACTCAAGCGCGGTTAGAGCACATTCTTAGTCAGGTTTGTCCGTGCCAGGTACAAGGCCAAGTTTGCGAGGAAGAGGGCGCTAAAAACATCAAGGAAGAGGATGAAACTCAGGCTGCAACCGCCAGAGTGCTCAACCTAGACCAGTCGATTGCCAAAGAACAAGACAGTCAGAAAGAATAGAAGTAGATGGTATGAGTAATAAAAAACGGAGCCGAAGCTCCGTTTTTTTTAAAACTGACTCATTTTGTCGTAGCGCGAGTCTTTCAGCGCTTCTTTTACGCGTTTTAGGTTTTCTCTAAAGCCCGTTCCGCGGCGGAGAGTAAATCCGGTAGCTAGCACATCAATGACGGTCATCTGTACGACACGACTTGCCATTGGCATGTAGACGTCGGTGTCTTCAGGAACATCAAGAGTGATAGACAATGACGAAGCGTGATCGAGCGGTGAGTCTTTTGCGGTGATCGCAATGACAGTTGCACCGTTCTCACGGGCAAGGTTGGCGACTTCCACTTGGCTCTTAGTGCGACCCGTGTGGGAGATCAGCACAATCACATCGTTATCTGTGCTGTTAATGCAGCTCATTCTTTGCATTACCACATCGTCAAAACAGGCGATCGGGATATTAAAGCGAATAAACTTATTTTGTGCGTCTTTAGCCACGGCGGAGGAAGCGCCTAAGCCAAAGAAAGAGATTCGTTTTGCTTGAGTGAGCAGGTCAACCGCACGGTTCACTTGCATAGAATCAATGCTGTTTTTTGCTACATCAAGACACGCCATCGTAGATTCAAAAATCTTATGGGTGTAAGCGTCAGGGCTATCGTCTTCTTCTACGTTACGGTTAACGTATGGAGTGCCGTTAGCTAGGCTTTGGGCTAAGTGTAATTTAAAATCAGGGAAGCCTTTGGTATCGAGTCGGCGACAGAAGCGGTTAACCGTGGGTTCACTCACATCGGCCATTTTCGCAAGCGTGGCAATGCTAGAATGAATCGCCGTCTGGGGAGACGCCATGATCACTTCTGCTACTTTTCTCTCGGACTTACTAAAGTTTTCCAAGTTCTTCTGTATTTTTTCTAATGTATTCATAGTGTTCACGAGGGTGTAGAGAACATCTTTACTGACTACGACCTGCCATCGACAATTGCACGAATGGGCTTCACAAAGGGTGAATATAAGAGGTTATAACGAGTCAGCCGCTTGTCTTCGAGTATAAACGAAGCGCATCGTTTGCTTTAGTAAAAGGCGTTAATTCCTATAACTAAATGTCTAGAATATGACAAGCCTCAAACAAAGTTTCAGCAAAAATGCGCATTTGCCGAAAAAATGGCCATATTTTCCATCGACTTTTGCCAAATTTTGATATGCAAGCAACATTTTTCGAAAGAAACTTACATGTGAAGTGCTAAATGCGAAGTGCTAAATGCGAAGTAAGCGGCAGGGCGCTTTAATTTCGCATTTAGGATTTAGTGGTTGTAGTCGCTCTTAGCACTTCGCTCTTAGCCCTTCGCCCCAATCTCTGCGCATAGCTTGTCGATGCGTTTGATCAGTGAACGGTTGCTGGCGGCGATTTCGCGCTGTTCAACGAGTACTGACTGTAAAATGTCGTGAGTGGTGAGTGGGTTGGCGAGTACGACGCGAAAGACGACAGTCGAGCGGCCTTCCCATTGCTCAGGTGTTAAACGAGTACGAGAAACAAAAGACTTGCCCGTTTCACGTTGCTGTTTTTGCACTTGCATGGTGAGTTCATTAAGCAACTGGTTGAGCTGATCTTTTTGCGCTTTATTTGCCTTTACAAATGCTTGCTTTGCCGTGGTTGGCAAGTAGCGGTAGGTGAGCAGGCATAACTCTGGTTCAGAGATAAGCTCAAAGTCGGGTTGCTGTTTAATTAGGTTGGCAAAGTAGCTCGCCTTGTTGATACCTTGGTCGATCAAAAGCTCGTAGCCTGGGCGGCTAATAATGTGCATGGCGGCGTAAACCAGCATGGCCATGCCCGAGCGTGAGCCTTCTAACGTGTGGCTACCGAGATCTTTTGAACCTTTACGCAGGATGTATTCGGCGTGATGTTCAATCGCCGCCATTGCATGTGGGTCTTTAAACAGTACCATGCCAGCGCCCATTGGGATGTAGAGCTGCTTGTGGGCATCGATGGTGACCGAGTCAGCTTGCTCAATCCCCGCCAAAAGTGGACGGTGATTATTAGACATCAAGGTCGCGCCACCCCAAGCGGCGTCAACATGGAAGTGGCAATCTTCGCGTTTGGCGATTTTGGCCATCTCGGGTAATGGGTCGATGTTACCGGTTTCGGTGGTGCCCGCCACGCCGATAATCGCAAATGGCTTGATCTTTTGCGCTTTAAGCTCGGTGATTTTGCGTTGTAAATCCGCCGGACAAATACGGTTGTCTTGGTTGGTTTTCACCGACACTAAGCTATCACGGCCAATGCCTAACACATCGGCCGCTTTTTTCAGTGAGTAGTGACCACGCTCTGAAACCAATATCGCTAAACCTTCGTAGCCATAATGTTTCATGGCTTTAAATAGACCTTCTTGCTCGACACCTTTAAAGTCGCCGTCTGCTTTGAGGGCATTGTTGCGCGCCACCCATAAAGCGGTGATATTGGCGATGGTACCACCAGAGCAAAACGCGCCTAACGAATGGTTAGCACTGTGCATCCATTGGTTATAAAAAGTTGGCTTATTTTGATAGATAAGGCCATGGAGCATGCCCAGCACTTGGCGCTCTAAAGGGGTAAACGCTTTAGAGGTTTCGATTTTGACCAAGTTTTGGTTCAAGGCGATCATGATCTTCGATAGCGGCATTAAAAAATACGGCAGCGCAGAGGTCATATGGCCGATGAAGCTAGGCGATGAAGTATGAACTGAGTGAGAAACCAGTTTGTCTAGTAGGTGCTGAGTATGCTCGGATACAAACTCGGGCTGCTCTGGGATATAAGGGTTGGAAAAATTCTTTTCGATTTCCCACAGCGGCTTTTCCTCGGCCACGATATGCTCGCGGAGGAATTCGTTTAGGTTCTGTGAGAGTTCTCGTTCGATGTGGCCCAACGTTGAATCGGGAGCTTCCGGTACGGTGAAAATCTTGAGGAGACTTTCGAAGCTTACATCAGCAGTTTTATTATCTACCATACTAACTAGTTTTCTTGGTGTACGTTGTCTCTTATGCGCGTCAATCTAAACGAAAACGGGCGCAATGTCCCGTTTTAATTATGCAATCGATAGTTTCACTATGAAAGTTAACGCAAAATTAGTCGCACTGAGTTTGCTCAATTTTGCTGATTTTCGCGTTGTAGTGACTCAATGCTTGATCAATTTTGCTCGGATGGCTAAGAAGATCGGCAAAGGCGGTACGCAAGTCGTAGTTGTTCGGGTGAGGCAAGGCTTGCCGGTCGGAAAAGGTTTCTTTGGCCAGTTTACCAAGCTTATCATTGCGGGTTGTAAGCTGTTTGATGTCTTGTTGTTCAAGTTTGAGCCAACTTTCTACCGAGCCTGCGGTGTTGACTTTACTCGGGTCATTCGCAAGGTAGTGGTGCACCGCTTCACGGTTAAGCTCAAAATGGTGAGTTCGACCTTTTAAGAACCACTCGCCAACCTCTTTGAGTTCCGGCTGCTGCGTGGTGGTGATGGTGACTAAGTCTTTGTACCATGCGAGAGACGCGTCGATGTAAGCATCGTACTTGCTTTGCTGGCAAGTGGATTGAGCGGCAAACGACAGCGTAGAAACACTGGTGAGCAATACGGCAATAGCAAAGCGTTTCATGTTAATTCCTTTTGTGATAATGCATTGGTATTTTAATAAAATGTTATTAATTATCAATGGAATTTCACCAAGATTATGAGAGCGAAACGAAAAATAGAATAAATAGTGGCACTAAGATACTCAATATAAAGCCACTCACAATGGCAATCGGAACACATTTTACCCCGCCAGTTGATTGGATCACCGGCAAGGTGAAGTCCATCGCCGTCGCGCCCGCATAACCGATCGCGGTACAAGGGAACCTGCCAATAACCAACGGGATAGCCGCAAGAGCAACCAGTTCACGAGACAACTCAAGTAAGAAAGAGGCACCGCCGAGAACCGGGCCAAACGCATCACTGATTAAAATGCCAGAAAGTGAATACCAACCAAACCCAGAAGCCATTGCAAGGCCCTGGTTGAGGGGCAAATCTAAGACTAGTGCACTGATGGCACCGCCAATCAAAGAGGTCACAATGATCACCAACGCGATGATCATGCCATGCTTGTTCAGCAAGATCTGGCGCAGGGTAAGGCCACTATTTCTGAGTTGAATGCCAATAAACAGCAGCAATGCCAGCAAGATCCACTCACTCCATTGATCAACGTTCGATAGGTCAAGTGGCAACATCAGCCCCGCGATAAGCCCGCCACCAACCACAACAATTAGTTTAACCGATTCCATCGCCATTGCAGAAAAGGGCAGGGTACGCCCGGCTTGCTCTGTTTTCACTGGCAGCAGTTTGTCTATCAAAGGCAGAGCCAATAAGTTACACGCGCCGATAATGGCAAAAAAGCTGCCCGTATAGGTCAGGATGCTTTTAATGTTGCCACCGAGGTTATCAAGCGCCGCAAGGCTCAACCCCATTAAAAACAGGATCACATAAATAAGGTAATGGGTGCTTTTATTGACAAAAGCCAGATAACGCTGACCTGCAAACGGCAGTAGGTACCCCAAGATTAAAGGGGTAAAGATGTAGATCATCCCTGAATACATGTAAATCCTCGTAAAATCGCTGT
>Ga0070724_10000205_pt1 | contig 50671 bp, 40 predicted proteins | sample tdDd001_FD_67278 | JGI IMG/M metagenome (GOLD analysis project Ga0070724, IMG submission 67278) | Marine sediment microbial communities from the Atlantic coast under amendment with organic carbon and nitrate - tdDd00.1 | ecosystem: Environmental > Aquatic > Marine > Coastal > Sediment | place... | reverse complement strand
CTGCGCATCGTGTTGGGCGTAAAGGGTTTGTTCGCCCGTGCCGTTATAAGCAGCCGGATTCCCCACTCGGGTCACAATGCCTTGGCTGGCATCGCTGTGGTCAATGATCCAGTATTCGCTAAAACTGCGTACGCTGAGCACGATTTGGTCGGTCGTAGCGTTGTAATCCACCGAGTTGATGTGAGTCCAGTCCGAGCTGGCTTTGCCTGTGGTGTAGTTTAAGTTCACTTTGTCGGGATGGGCGCTAATGTCGGTAACATAAGTGGTAGCGATGGTGTTGTCGGTATCTTGAATAACATGCTCCCAAGTGCTCCAGCGCCATACGATGTCGCCATCGGTGCAGTTATTGCTGGCGCTTGCTCGGCATATTTCATACACCGCGCCCGCCCAGAGGGTGTCGCCCGACACACTGGTGCGCCCTAGCGCTTGGGCTTCTGCGGCGGTTTTGGCCTCCCAAACTACGGCGAGGATGTTGCCATTCGGCAGTGGCTCTACATCGTGGTGGCTTAGGTAGGTTTCGGTGGCGAGGGTTTTGCTCCACACCACGTTGCTCTGCCAGTCCAGCACTTCGATCACCCCAGCGCTGCCGCCAAACTGACCTTGAAAAGTGCTTGGAGTATTAGCTGCGATGCCTGTCCTTAGAAGCTCGCCGTTTTCCAGAAGGTAAACCGAAAGGCCTGGGCGCGTATTGCTGCTCCAAGTGTGGACGGTGTTTCCGCCCTCATCAATCAAGAATGTCTCGGTTGATTTCATTGGGGCAAATAAGGTATAGCCGTTATTGGTGGTGGCTTCTTCGCTGATGTCGCGCACGCAGCGTACCTTGTTGTCGTCGCGTAGAATGTCACCTTGTGGGCCTTTGTAGTAAAAGGTGCCTGTCGCGCCCGTTGCCGACTGCGCGCCGGGGGTGCTGGCGACATCGGTCTTATCGTTGCTTCGCTGTGCGCCCGCGCCGTGAACGTCAATCACGTTGCCATTCATGTAACCTAGAGCTCGGCCAAATGACACGTAACTGCCACTGCTGCCGTTGTCTGTGATGCCGTCGATATAGTTGGCATGGGTGGTCGATGCCCAGTATGCGCCCCAATCTATCACGCCTGCTTCATTGGTGAACGAGGTAGCGTTAAACATCGGGTCAATCGCAGCGCTACTGTGCATATCGGGTGAGCGCGAGTAATCTAAAATGCTGTGCAGCTCTTTCACATTCGGCAAGCGCCAATCGGTGTGAGAAGCGGTGGTCGCAGCTTCGCATTGGGCGATGGCGTCGTCCCAGTTGCTCGAAGCGCTGTCGTTTTGTTGCCACATTAGCCCTGTCGCATTGTCGCTAATGGTTTGATCTTGGTTATCAACAAAGTTATTGATGCCATAAGTGCTCGCCCCAGCCACGCAGCGGGTGTAATACTTTTTGTTGTATTGAGGGTAGCCTTTGATGCGCCCATCGACATAGTTCATACCAAACATGGTATCGCTGCCATTCATGGTGGTGCTTGTGTACAAAGTGCTTGTGGCGTATTGGCCATCAATGATGCGGCTGTCGCCATTGTCGAGATCGCCAAAGGCCCAATCAAACACAGGATGCAAGAACGCGGTTAGTTGAGAGGTGTCTGTCCCGGTATAACCGCTTGGGTCTTGGCCGCTAAACATGATGATGGAAAAGGCTTCTTTGATGTTCGGTAAGCGCCAATCGGAGCGACCAGCAAAGGTCAACTGCTCGCAATAGCTTACCGCTTCGCTTTGGTAAAACTTATCGTCGTAGTTAACTTTTCCATCACCGTTGGTATCGCTCGATTGTCGCCACACCAACCCTGTCACATTGTCGGTCACCACAGTGCCACCGCTGCTTACGCTGTAGTTCGGTTGGTTTCCAGCATAATCCGCATCGTAGCCTTTTCCTGTGCAGGTTTCTTGTTGGCCGCTGGCCGAGTTATAGCAAAGGCTTTGATTGGTATCGACAATGGCATAGCTTCTTGTTGTGCTTGCGCCGCTCGATGAGCTGCTGACGACGATTGAGTCCACCAAACTGTTCGATTCACTATCACTGACCACCAGCGATAACACGTACTCGCCATCAACATCGGGGATAAAGCTAGGCGCGGCAGTATTGGCACTATTCAAACTTACACTGCTGCCATTAGGAGAAGAGTAGAGAGTCCACTGGTAGCTCAAGCTATCGCCATCACTGTCGCTGCTACCACTACCGTCAAGCGTGACACTCGAGCCCGTGGTGACCACTTGATCTTGCCCAGCATCCGCTACGGGAGAGGTATTGGTTTCAGGCGCGCTGCCACCAGAGTCTCCACCGCCACACCCACTTAGCAGTGTTAGTAATATCGCGAGACTCATGCTCGATACTGGCCTTTGAGTTAACCCTTTCATGTCCTTTCTCCTTATCTTTCGCCGTCGCTTTATTGGCTTGGTTGTATTAACTCTAAGCAACGAATGTGCAGGAAATGTGGAGAAAATGTGGAATGTGTTTTTAAGCCTTAAAGGCTGAAATTAATATGACAGCCTGAGCTATGGTTCGCACATCAAGTCCATTTTAAATGCGCTACCAAAGGCACACCTCTACCATCATGCATGTTACGATTTTGACGCAACCAGACTTATCACATATGATAAGAACTAGAGAGTGTAAATTTTGAGTTGGACTGTAGACCTTTATGAGGGCGTAGAAGATGCCATTCTTTCCATGCCACCAAAAATTCAAGCTCGTCTTATCAAGATGCTTGAACTAATAGAAGTACATGGCGCTAATCTCGGAGAGCCTCACACTAAATCATTAGGAGATGGCTTATTTGAAATCCGAGCGAAAGCTGCTGAAGGCATTGGTCGGGGCTTATTTTGCTATCAACGAGGGGCTCATATTATTGTTCTTCATGCCTTTGTGAAGAAAAGCAGTAAAACACCAAGAAAAGAGCTCAAACTGGCTCAAGAACGAATGAAAGAGGTCGCAAAATGAGTAACCTACAAAACCTGAAAAACAAAGCTTTATCTGATGCAAAGGTAAAAGCTGAATACGATGCGCTTGAGCCTGAATTTGAGCTTATCAACACTTTGCTACAGATGAGGAAAAGTGCCGGGTTAACTCAAGATCAAGTCGCCAAACGTATGGGGACAAAAGAAGCGAATATCTGCCGCCTAGAGAAAGGCAACAGTAATCCAACGCTTAAAACTCTGATCAATTACGCTAAAGCATGCAATTGTGAACTGCACTTTAACTATAAGAGCCTTCCTCACTCACTATATCCGTAGCCCTCCATCAACATCGGGGATAACACTTGCCGTAGCGGTATTGGCGCTGTTCAAACTTACACTGCTACCATTAGGAAAAGAGTAGAGAGTCCACTGGTAGCTCAAGCTATCGCTCTGCTACTGATTTTTGAAATAACCCTCTATCATGGCGGTGTAAGTCCCGTCTCGTTTCATCTCTTCGAGCGCTTTGTCCAGTTTGTCTCGTATATCGGTGAGTTGGTTTTGCTTTGAAAAGGCAATATAGCTTGGCGTAGATTGGATGATTGGCTCTAAAACTTTCAAGCTTGGTAGTAACGACAAAGCGTCTGCAACATGAAATCCGCCATAAGTGTTGTTAACCCAAATATCGACCCGACGTTTGGTTAGCATTTGTGCACATTGGCTTGCGCTCGTGGTGCTATTGATTTGATTTATCACCCCCGCTTCAACCGCCTGATCAAAAATCTCCCCGTAGCTCACTTTATTTACCGCGCAGAATGAGTAACCACTCAAGGTTTTAAAACGGCCGTCATAGGCAATATGGCGCTCTTTGAGGGTGAATAACGATATCGTCTGATCAAACAAGACTTGTTGGCTATAGTCGGCAAACTTCTCTCTTTCCGAGTTTTTGAAAATGGTATAGATAGCATCAGCCTGACCAGTCTCTATATATAAAATAGACCTCGCCCACGGCAATACCTCTATTGAAATGGGTTGATCAATCCTTCTGAACGCTTCTCGGACAATTCGAGTCGCGATGCCATCCACTTTGCCATCGACAGTTTCAATATATGGTGGGTAATGTAAGCTCACTAATCGCAACGGTGAAGAGTAAGCTTGGCCTGCTAACACTAGCAATAGGGAACCAATTACAATGCGCAAATGATGTCTAAGTTTCCCCATATCTAGACCTATCTCCCCCAGAGTTCCTTTTAGTAACTTAATTGTAGCTGTTACTCTTCATTCCACCCAGTGCACTACATTCTTAGCCCTCCATCAACCTCTAGTACTCGGCCAGTAAAATAGTCGTTCTCAAAAATGAATTTTACAGCATGAGCGATTTCGGCAGGCTCGCCTATTCGCCCGACGGGCACCATATTATTTAGGCGTTCGATGGCTTCGGGTTTTAGCTGTTTGGCCATGGCGGTTTGAATGATCCCCGGCGCAATCGCAGCGGCGCGGATACCGTAACGGGCGAGCTCTTTTGCCCAGCAAGTGGCCATGGTTGCCACTGCGGCTTTGGAGGCAGCGTAGTTGGTTTGGCCAATATTGCCCGCACGAGCCACGCTGGAGATGTTAATGATCACCCCTTTACGCTCGGTTTCGATCATTTTAGCGGCCGCTTCTCGGCCACAAAGAAAACTGCCTGTGAGGTTAACGTTAATCACCGAGTTAAACTGCTCTAACGACATTTTACTCATCTGGCCATCTTTTACTTTTACCAACAAGCCATCGCGTAAGATCCCCGCGTTATTAATAAGCCCATCAAGCTGACCAAAGTCTTCAACGATGGTATTGAATGTCTGCTCAACTTCGGCTTCATTGGTCACATCGACCTGATAAGTCAGGGCTTTCACCCCCAACATGTGGCACTGATCTTGGGTTTGACGCAGTGCCTCAGCATTTACATCCAACAAGGCCAGCTCCGCCCCCGCCTGCGCAAGGGTAATCGCCATCATCTGACCTAACCCTTGCCCCGCCCCAGTAATGGCCACCACACTCTCTTTCAAAATCATACTCACTCCGTTCGGGTGCGAAGTGCTAAGTTCGAAGTGCTAAGTAAGCACTTCGCCTTTAGCTTTTCGCTCTTCTCTTAATCTTTACTTCGCTTTTATCACTTAGCCTTTCGCACTTGCCCCTCGCCTATAAAACTCAAATAGGCTGGAGAAGTCGAGTTCCTCGTTACCGTTTGCGTTGTGGAAGGCGTAAAGGTTTCTGGCGAGGGTTCCCATTGGGATGGAAGACTGGCTTTGGATCGCCGCGTCCATACCTAGGCCAAGGTCTTTTAGCATTAATTTGCTCATAAAGCCGGGCTGGTATTGGTTGCTGGATGGTACATTCGCCATCACGCCTGGGCATGGGTTATAAAGTTCTAGCGCCCAATTTCTTCCCGAGCTTTGCAGCATAATATCGGAGAGCACTTTAGGATCTAGGCCGTTGTCGATGCCAAGGTTGAGCGCTTCACAAGCCCCCGACATTAAAATCCCCAGCATCAAGTTATTACAAATCTTGGCCATTTGACCATCGCCTGCGTTGCCCGCATGGAAGATGTTTTTGCCTACGTGTTTTAACACGGTTTGCGCCTGATTAAAGGCGGCGTCACTACCGCCAACAATAAAGGTGAGGGTCGCCGCTTTTGCGCCTGCAACACCACCCGAGACGGGGGCATCGACAAAACCAAAGCCTTTTTTCTCGGCTTCGCTGGCCACCAAGCGGGCAGAATCTGGATCTATGGTTGAGCAGTCGATAAGAAAGGTGTTGGCCTCAACTAGGTTAAGCAGCCCAACACCGCCTTGATGGTCACCCAAATAGACAGAGCGAACATGAGCGCCAGCAGGCAGCATGGTGATCACGGTATCGGCACCTTTCACCACCTCTTCCACGGTGTTAGCAACCACAGCGCCAAGTGGCGCAAGTTTTTGGGCCGCGGCTTGGTTGATGTCAAAAACCTGTACGCTCAAACCCGCGCTTAACAAGTTTTCTGCCATAGGGCCACCCATGTTGCCCAAGCCGATAAATGCGATAGTACTCATAAAGCGCCTCCTATTGAGGTAGTTTAGGTTTGAGGTGATTACGTGTTTATTTCCCAAGCTGCGCTAAAGGATGGGACTCGGGCAGCCACAGTGAGGTGAACAGGCTATCAATCACCGATTCATCCACCTCTTCGATGCTGGTAAACAGCCAATCAGGCTCGCCCGTTTTGTCGATAAGCCGTGCCCGAACCCCTTCTTGAAACTCACCTAATAGGCCGCATTGCACCGACAAGCCAAGCTCAAGCCTAAAACAGTCGGCTAAAGACAAATCGTGGTAGTGGCGAATTTGGCGAAAACAGATATGGCCCGAAATCGGGCTTCCAGAGGCTAAATTGGCTTTTGCGTTAGTTAGCCATTTTTCTGGCTCCGAATGGGCTTGCAGCGCTTGGATATTTTGGCAAATAGTCGTAAGTTTTTCACTGCTACAAGCCGCTTCAATCTCATCCACATAAGGGGCGATTTGAGCTGGGGGCATTTGACTCAACGCCTGCACGGATAGCTCATCAAGCAACTCGCAAACCAGTTCGTGATGCTCGCTCGATTCGAGCCAAGGGCTAATTTGTAACTGTTCGAGCAAGGTGGCTCTTTGTTCGGCTAACAGGCAATAATCACCCATTTGTAGGGCCAGAGCATCGCTGCTGTTAATGCTTGCGCCTGTTAAGCCAAGAAACATGCCCATCCCCTTGGTTAACCGGTTTAAAAACCATGTTCCGCCCACATCAGGATAGAGGCCGATGCTTATCTCTGGCATGGCTAAGCGAGAGCGTGGTGTCACCACTTTGTGGCTGGCGCCCATGTACAGCCCCATACCGCCACCCATAATGATACCTTCACCCCATGCGATGATCGGCTTGCTATAGGTGTGGATCAAATAATCGCACTGATACTCGGTGCTGAAATAGTTGCTGCAAAATGCCATCGCTTCATTTTTCGAGCGCTCTTTCATCACCTTGTGCATGGTGCGCACGTCCCCTCCCGCGCAAAATGCTTTTTCTCCTGCGCCTTCAAGGAGTACCGCTACAATCAAGTCATCACTTTGCCACGTCTCTAAAGCCGACTTAAGTTGTTCGAGCATACTCAAGCTCAGTGCATTCAGCGAAGCAGGGTTATCTAAGGTCGCCACGGCGATTTTATGTAAACCATCACTACAGGTGAGCAACTCTAGGTTCACTTTTGCATCCATGACTTGCTCCTCATTGATTCTTCCAGCTAGGCGAGCGCTTATCTAAAAAGGCTTGTACCCCTTCGATTTGGTCTTGGCTACCAACTAGGCTAACAAACTGCTCTCGCTCTTTAACCAGGCCTTTTGCTAAGGGTTCACTTCGGCTGTTTTGGATAAGCGATTTACACGCTGCCACCGATGAAGGGGATTGATTGGCCACAGATTCGGCCATTTTTAGCGCCGTTTCTAGCGCCTTTCCTTGCTCCACCACTTCTTCAACTAGGTGGATCTGCAGCGCTCGCTCAGCATCGACTCGCTCGCCACACAAAATGATCCGCTTGGCCCAGCCCTCTCCTACCAGTAACGTCAGGTTTTGCGTTCCACCCGCACATGGCAATAGACCGACTTTGGCCTCGGGCAGCGCCATTTGGGCTTGCTGTTCGACGATTCTAATATCACAGGCGAGCGCGACTTCAAGGCCCCCACCCATGGCGTAACCATTGATCGCCGCTATCGACACGCCGCGAAACGCACTTAAGGTTTCAAAGGCATTGCCAAAGGCGTGTGCCATATCAAGGGCGACGGTTTTATCGCCATCGGCAAAAAGGTTAAGGTCGGCGCCGGCTGAGAAAAATTTATCGCCTTGACCGGTTAACACCAGCGCGTAGATTTGATTATCGTCATTCAGCGATGCGATCAACACTCTTAGCTGGTATAAGCTTTGTTCTGTCCACGTATTGGCGGGCGGATTATTCATGGTAATCACCGCGGTGTGGCCATCAATGTAACACTCAATGGGGTTTTGCTTTGCTTGCTGCATGCCTTACTCTCCTCCCAAGACAATAAAACCGCCGACTCATAAAATCTCGGCCCCTTGCGCAAGTACGCGACGGGCGATGATGAGACGCATGATCTCGTTAGTGCCCTCTAAGATCTGATGCACACGAACATCTCTAAAGTAGCGCTCTAACGGGTACTCTTTGATATAACCATAGCCGCCATGAAGCTGAAGCGCCTGATCGCATACCCTAAAACCGATATCAGTGGCAAAGCGTTTGGCCATGGCGCAATAGGCGCTGGCTTCTGGGTCTTGATTATCCAACTTACTGGCAGCGTAGCGGACTAACTGGCGCGCGGCGACAAGCTCGGTCGCCATATCGGCTAACTTAAACTGTAGCCCCTGAAATTGAGCCAGATTCTGGCCAAACTGCTTACGCTCTTGCACGTATTGGCAAGCCTGCTCTAAGGCTTGCTGGGCCGTGCCTATCGAGCAGGTGGCGATATTGATTCGTCCCCCATCTAGCCCTTTCATGGCAAAGGTAAATCCTTGGCCTTCCTCTCCCAGCAGGTTTGCGGCGGGAACCACAACGTTATCAAAGGTGATGGCGCGGGTAGGCTGACTGTTCCAGCCCATTTTGGGCTCTTTACGGCCATAACTGATGCCTTGCGTATCAGCAGGAACCACAAATGCAGAGACGCCTTTTGCTCCCGCATCGCCCGTTCTTGCCATCACCACCAGCACTTCGGTTTCGCCAGCGCCCGAGATAAACACCTTTGCCCCGTTGAGCACATAGTCATCGCCTTTCTTGCTGGCGCTGGTCGTTAACGAAGCCGCATCTGAACCCGCGCCCGGCTCGGTTAAACAGTACGAACCAAGCCACTCTCCGCTAATCAGTTTCGGGCAGTAGTTGGCTTTAGCTTCTTCGCTGGCAAAGCTTGCCACCATCCAAGTCACCATATTATGGATGGTCATAAATGCGGTGGTTGAGGTGCAGCCCATCGCCAACTGCTCAAAAACAATCGATGAATCGAGTCGGCTTAGCCCCAAGCCGCCCGCCTCTTCTGGGGTATACAAGCTTAGAAAACCTAAGTCCCCTGCCTGTTTGAGCACCGCTTTGGGGAAGAATTGCTTTTCGTCCCACTCCGCGGCCATCGGGCTAAGTTGCTCCTTGGCAAACTGACGCGCGATGTCGGCAAAGGCGCGTTGGTCTTCATTGAATTCAAAATCCATATTTCGCTCCCTTCATGGCAACTGGCCTGTAATCTCGCTCAATAACCTATCACTTAAGCTGAATGGTTAGGTTTGGCCCAGTTGGAATATCATCGTCAAACCAGCGCGCCGTAACGGTTTTGGTTTCGGTGTAAAAGCGCACCGCTTGTTTGCCATAGGCGTGTAAATCGCCATAGAAACTGCCTTTCCAGCCCGTGAATGAGAAAAACGGCAAGGGCACTGGAATAGGCACATTCACCCCCACTTGCCCCACCTGAACTTCATGCTGATACTTACGCGCCGCCGCGCCACTGGCGGTAAAAATGGAGGTGCCGTTGCCATAAGGGTTACGGTTCACCAAGGCGATCGCCTCTTGTAAGGTCTCAACCTCAATACACACCAACACTGGGCCGAAGATCTCTTGCTGATAAATGGCCATATCGGTTGAGACGCCACTAAATAAGGTTGGCCCAACCCAATTTCCCTTGGGGTAGCCATCAACCACACATTGGCTACCATCCAGCTCGCACACCGCGCCTTGCTGTTTGCCCTGTTCAATCAGGCCTAATACTCGGGTTTTGGCTTGCGCGCTAATGAGCGGCCCATATCCTGCGTTGGCATCATCCCACGCGCCGGGTTTCACCTTGGCCATTTCTGTTTTCAGGTCGCTAATCCACGCTTTTGATGAACCAACAAACACCGCTACCGAAATTGCCATGCAGCGCTGCCCTGCCGCCCCAACCGACGCGCCAACTAAGTTATTCACCACTTGATCTTTATTGGCATCGGGCATCACCACCATGTGGTTTTTGGCCCCGGCAAATGCTTGCGCCCGCTTGAAGTTCTGCGTTGCTTGCTGGTAGATGTACTGCGCAACGGCAACCGAGCCGACAAACGACACGGTGCGAATGTCTGGGTGATTGAGCAGATAGTCGACCTGCGCTTTACGCCCATGGACAATCTGCAATACTCCTTTGGGGGCTCCTGCCTGTTCAAAAAGTTCGGCCATACGCATCGAGGTTAAGGGGACTTGCTCGGACGGTTTCAAAATAAAGGTGTTACCACAAGCAATCGCGAGCGGGAACATCCAGAGCGGGATCATGGCTGGGAAGTTAAACGGCGTAATACCGCAGCACACCCCAAGCGGCTGGGTAATGGAGTAAGTGTCGATGTCTGCGGCCACGTTTTCGACCATTTCGCCCATCATGTTGCTGGCAATATTGGCGGCTTGCTCCACCACTTCGATGCCGCGCCACACGTCACCTTTGGCATCCGGGATAGTTTTGCCCGTCTCCTGCGAGAGAATTTTGGCTAATTCGTCATGATGCTGTTTCAGCAGGTGTTGGTAATTCAACATCAACCTAGCTCGCTCTGGCAGCGCCACGTTTTTCCAGCTTTCAAACACCTTGGCGGCGTTATCAATCGCTTCGCTCATTTCAAGCTCCGTCGCACACGGTAACTTGGCAATCACCTCGTTGGTGGCCGGATTGGTCACATCCACCCACTCACTCGTCTTCGATGCGCGAAACTCACCGCCAATCAATAATGGAACCGACTTCATCATCATTCTATTCCTTGTGAAAGTGCTAAATGCTAAGGGCGAAGTGCAAAGTAAGAGACTAAGAGCCTAAACTCTCACCTACTTCAATCCCAATCGCCGTTGCCTCTCCCCCGCCAATACACAGCGCCGCTACACCGCGCATGACTTTCTTGTTCGCGGAGTTATGTTCGGCATCTAGCTGTTGTAACTGCCGCAGGCTATGGATGAGGGTGACTAAGATTCTTGCGCCGCTGGCACCGATGGGGTGGCCTAACGCGCATGCCCCGCCTTTGACGTTAACTTTTTCAATCGCCAGCCCGAGCTGCTGCACCGCGATTTGAGTGACCACCGCGAAAGCTTCATTGATTTCCCATAGGTCGATTTCGTCTATCGACCAATCTAATTGAGACAATAACTGTTTGATTGCAAAAACCGGGGCCAAGGTAAACTCGCTCGGCTCACGAGCATGGGTGGCATGGCTCGTTATCACCGCCAGTGGCGTTAGCCCTTGCTGCTGGGCCGCCTCTGCCTCCATCAACACCAAAGCCGCTGCGCCATCAGAAATCGCACTGGCGTTTGCCGCGGTCACCGCGCCATCTGGGGCGAAAGCAGGACGAAGGGTGGGAATTTTCTCGAGTTTGATTTCACGCGGGTGCTCGTCAAAATCTAATAGCGACGACTCGCCGTTATTAAGAGAGATCGGCGCAATTTCATCATCAAACAGGCGGTGTTGCTGAGCGTCTATCGCGCGTTTGGCCGACATTGCGGCCCATTGGTCCATCTGCTCTCGCGTGACCCCGAGCTTGGTGGCGATCTTCTCGGCATAAACGCCCATCAACTCACCTTGGTAGGCATCTTGTAGGCCGTCTAGAAATAGGTGGTCATACGTGGTTTTATGGCCAATCCGCATCCCGCCTCGTGCATCGTTGAGAAGATAAGGGGCGTTGGTCATGCTCTCCATCCCCCCAGCAACGGCGCCTGTGATGGTGCCAGCTTGAATTAAGTCGTACGCCAGCATGACCGATTTCATGCCCGAGCCGCACACTTTGTTTACTGTGGTGCAGGCAACCGAATAGGGCAGCCCTGCCCCCAGCGCCGCTTGGCGCGCAGGCGCTTGGCCGCAACCGGCGGGAAGCACGCAGCCCATCAAGAGTTCTTGAATCGCGCCGTGAATGGCGCTTTTGGAATTTGGCACGGCGTCTATCGCCGCTTTCACGGCAAACTCGCCTAATTTTGGTGCAGAAAAAGGGCTAAGCATGCCTTGAAAGCTGCCTAACGGTGTCCGTTTTGCTGAAACAACCCAAATGGTTTTATCCATCCTGTTACCCTCGCAACGATACAAACTGTCTACTTTTGGTCGCGCCTTTTTCGTTTCGCGTTACCTTGACGTTTACGTAAGCATAGCACTAACATTTACGTTAACGTAAAGAAACAAGCTGATAACAAGTTTAATTGCTGTTCTCTCTTGTTATCCGTAGCCGTACTTTCCTGGTCGCCACACCGCTTGAGGAGATCGTAAATGGAAACGTTCAAAATCAGTCAGCTCGCGAAAGAGTTTGATGTCACCACCCGCAGTATTCGTTTTTACGAAGACATGGGGCTTATTCACCCCACCAGACAGGGCAAAGTTCGGGTGTATCAACGCCGCGACAAAACTCGCTTGAAGCTTATCTTACGGGGTAAGCGCCTGGGCCTGTCTCTGGCTGAAATCGGTGAACTGCTTGAACTTTACGACACCAACCACAGCGATGTGCAACTCAAAAAAATGCTGGTCATCATTGATGAAAAACAGGCGCAACTACAACGGCAACTTAATGACATCAGCGAAGTGATGGCCGAGCTTGAAAAAGCCCGCCAACGTTGCCAGCAAGCACTCAACCACTCAGAAACCATCTAACCCATTGGCGTGCTTTGTCATGGCAATGTAGGAGGTAGCATGAAACAGGCGTATAGCGCTCTCAATTTTGGCTTAGGGGAAACCGTCGATATGCTCCGCGAGCAAGTAAATGGGTTTGCCAGCGAGCATATTGCTCCTATCGCCGCCAAAATTGACCTGGAGAATCAGTTTCCCAACCACCTCTGGTCACTGTTTGGTGAAATGGGGCTGTTAGGTGTCACCGTGAGTGAAGAGTACGGCGGCGCTGATATGGGCTATTTGGCTCACGTGATCGCAATGGAAGAGATAAGCCGAGCGTCTGCGTCGGTCGCGCTCAGTTATGGCGCTCACTCGAACTTGTGCGTCAACCAGATTTACCGTAACGGCACCCAGGCCCAGCGGGAAAAATACCTACCCAAACTCATCGACGGCAGCCACGTTGGTGCGCTGGCAATGAGCGAGCCAAACGCGGGCTCAGATGTGGTGAGCATGCAGCTAAAAGCTGAGCTAGTTGATAACCACTATGTGCTTAACGGCACCAAAATGTGGATCACCAATGGCCCCGATGCCGACACGCTGGTGGTGTACGCCAAAACCGACCCCAAGGCCAAATCTCGCGGGATCACCGCCTTTATTATCGAGCGCCAATTTGAAGGTTTTAGCCACGCGCAAAAGCTCGACAAACTCGGCATGCGCGGCTCTAACACTTGTGAGTTGGTGTTTGAAAACTGCCAAGTCCCGGTCGAAAACGTACTCGGAAAAGTCAATCACGGCGTCGAAGTGCTGATGAGCGGGCTAGATTACGAACGAGTGGTGCTCGCCGCTGGCCCACTTGGGATCATGCAAGCTTGCCTTGATCTTGTGGTGCCTTATGTGCACGACCGTAAGCAGTTTGGCCGCTCCATTGGCGAGTTCCAACTGGTGCAAGGCAAAGTGGCCGACATGTATACCCGCACCAACGCAGCGCGCGCTTATGTGTACACGGTTGCCGCGGCCTGCGATCGCGGTGAAGCGACTCGTAAAGACGCCGCTGGCGTGATCCTGTACGCCGCCGAGCTCGCCACCCAATTGGCCTTAGATGCGATTCAATTACTCGGGGGCAATGGCTACATTAACGAATTTCCCGCTGGCCGGTTGCTGCGCGATGCCAAGCTGTATGAAATTGGCGCGGGCACTTCGGAGATACGGCGAATGTTGATTGGCCGTGAGCTGTTTGAAGAGTCTCGGTAGTTTAGAAGAGACAGGGAAAAGATAGGGATAAGGGAGAAGAGAGAGCATGGCGATTTTGCAGACCAAAGCGAAGCCTGAAGATCCACACTTTCTTGCTAATCAGAAAGTGATGGTCGAGATGCTAGATAACCTTCAATCTAACCTTGATGTGATCAAACAAGGGGGCGGTCAGGCGGCGATTACGCGGCAAAAAGCCAAGGGTAAACTGCCGGTTCGCGAGCGGATCGCCTCGCTATTAGACCAAGACGCGCACTTTCTAGAAATCGGACAGTTTGCCGCATGGCGAGTCTACGAAGAGCCCCTTCCCTGCGCTGGGGTCGTCGCTGGCATTGGCAAAGTTGAAGGGATTGAATGCATGATCATCGCCAACGATCCTTCCGTTAAGGGCGGCACCTACTACCCGCTTACGGTAAAAAAACACTTACGCGCGCAAGAGATCGCCGAGCAGTGTCACCTGCCTTGTCTCTACCTTGTCGACTCAGGTGGCGCCAACCTTCCCCATCAAGCAGAAGTGTTCCCCGACCGCGACCATTTTGGGCGAATTTTTTACAATCAGGCGCGGATGTCCGCCAAAGGGATCCCACAAATTGCGGTGGTACTTGGGCTCTGCACCGCAGGTGGGGCTTACGTGCCTGCGATGGCGGATGTTTCGATTATTGTTAAGCAGCAAGGGACCATCTTCTTAGCAGGCCCACCGCTGGTTAAAGCCGCCACAGGGGAAGTGGTCAGCGCCGAGGCGCTTGGCGGCGCCGATGTGCACTGCAAAAAGTCGGGAGTGGCGGACTATTACGCTAATAACGAGAATCATGCACTGACGCTTGCCCGCCAAGCCATAGCCAGCACCAACCAAACCCCATCGCTTTTCTCTCAACCTGACTGTTTAAACAAAGTGCTCCCCCCTCGCTATGAGGCGAGTGAACTTTACGGCATCGTCAACGCCGATTTGCGCCATCTGTTCGATGTTCGTGAAGTGATTGCGCGGGTGGTCGATGATTCGGACTTTGATGAGTTCAAAGCGCTGTTTGGCATCACCTTAGTGTGCGGCTTTGCCCACTTATACGGCCAGCCGATTGGGATTGTGGCCAATAACGGCATTTTGTTTTCCGAGTCGGCACAAAAAGGGGCGCACTTTATCGAGCTATGCGCCAAACGCAAGATCCCGCTGCTGTTTCTACAAAACATTACCGGCTTTATGGTCGGGCAAAAATACGAATCGGAAGGTATCGCAAAACACGGCGCGAAACTGGTGATGGCGGTGGCTTGCGCGGATGTACCTAAGTTTACCGTGATTGTTGGTGGCTCATACGGCGCGGGTAACTACGGTATGTGCGGTCGAGCCTACAATCCCACCATGATGTGGATGTGGCCCAACGCCAGAATATCGGTCATGGGCGGCGAGCAAGCGGCAGGCGTCATGGCGCAAGTAAAACGCGAGATAAAAGAGCGCAATAATGAGGCTTGGTCTGAAGAAGAGGAGCAGCAGTTTAAACAACCGATCGTCGAAATGTATGAAAACCAAGGCCACCCGTTTTATGCCAGTGCCAGGCTTTGGGATGATGGGATCATCGACCCTAAAGATACCCGAGAAGTGGTAGGCCAAGCGCTAATGGCCGCGATGCGTGCGCCAATACCCGACAGCCAGTTCGGCATCTTTCGTATGTAGCTATTTCATTTCGCGTATAACTAGGAGCAAACGGATGACAACATCAGCCAGCAAGCAAACCAAGCTAAACGTCCAACAGACGGTGCTATGCGATGTTGATAGCTTGGGTATCGCCACCCTTACCCTCAATCGGCCAGACAAACATAATGCGTTTGACGATAAGCTGATCGCTAGGCTCACCACTCACCTCAATACCTTAGCGTTACACCCCGAGGTGCGCTGCCTAGTGCTACGGGCAAACGGCAAACACTTTTCTTCTGGCGCCGATCTAAACTGGATGCGCGCGATGGCGGCGCAAACGGCAGAGCAAAACTTACAAGATGCCAAACAGCTCGCCAACTTAATGCACGTTCTTGATACGTTTCCTCACCCCACCATTGCGCTGGTGCAAGGCTGCGCGTTTGGCGGGGCGCTAGGGCTTATCTGTTGCTGTGATGTCGCCATCGCAGGCCATGATGCGCGCTTTTGCCTTAGTGAAGTCAAGCTTGGCTTGATCCCCGCAACCATTGGCCCTTACGTCTGTCGAGCCATTGGCACTCGTCAGGCGCGGCGCTATATGTTGACCGCCGAGCGCATCGGCGCCCCGCAAGCAAAGCAAATCTGCCTCATCCATGAAGTGGTAGACAATGAGGAGATGGAGGCGCGAGTAGATCACTTTATCCAAGCGTTTCTCACCAGCAGCCCCGCCGCATTAGTGCAAGCCAAACGGCTCTGCCAGCATTGTGACGGCCAGCCAATAGACCAACCACTGATGGACTTAACCAGCGAGATGATCGCGAACATCCGCGTCTCAGAACAAGGCCAAGAAGGGTTGAATGCCTTTTTTGACAAGCGCCCTGCTCGCTGGGTGACATCACTCCCGCCAGTAGGCAACGGCAAAGGGGGGGAGCGAAATGAATAGCTCTCTACCCAGCGCGGTCACCATTGTTGAAATGGGCGCACGCGATGGCTTGCAAAACGAAACGCCCGTTAGCACCCAAGCCAAAATAGACCTCATTAACCAATTGGCGCTGAGCGGCTTAACTCATATTGAAGCAGGCTCGTTTGTTTCGCCCAAATGGGTGCCGCAAATGGCCGACTCTTTGGCGGTATTACAAGGCATTAGCCGCCAGCCCAATGTGATTTATTCGGCGCTCACCCCCAACCTAAAAGGCTTTGAGCAAGCGCTGGCCGCAGGCGCCGATCAAGTGGCGATTTTTACCTCTTCATCGGAAGGCTTTTGCCAGCACAACATCAACTGCTCGATCGCCCAAAGCCTTGAACGCTTTGTTCCAGTTGTCCGCGAAGCCAAAAAGCACGGCCTTCCCGTGCGCGGTTATCTCTCTTGTGTGGCCGACTGCCCTTACGATGGCCCAACAGACCCAGCCCAAGTCGCGAGCATCGCCAAAGCACTGTTTGATATGGGCTGCTATGAGATATCTCTTGGGGACACCATAGGCACAGGCACACCACTTAAAATCGCACACATGCTCGAAGCGGTACAACAGCACATCCCCACCGAGCGCTTAGCGGTGCACTTTCACGACACCTGGGGCCAAGCGCTGGCCAATATCTATCAAGCGCTGTGTATGGGCGTGCAGGTTATCGACGCCAGCGTGGCAGGATTGGGCGGCTGCCCGTACGCCAAAGGCTCAACGGGTAACGTCGCCACCGAAGATGTGCTCTACCTATGCCAAGGCCTTGGCATAGAAACCGGCGTCGATTTACAACAAGTCGCCAAAGCAGGCTGGGCCATCAGCCAACAACTCAACAAACCGCCTGCTTCCAAAGTCTCACAGGCCCTCCCCCGCAACCCGTAACCTGTCAACCCGTAACCCAAAAGGACGCTTGCCCATGTTCCATACCACCATCGAGCCACGCTTCACCGACACCGATGCTCTCGGCCACATCAACAACACCGCCTTTCCAATTTGGTTTGAACAAGCACGGGCGCCTATTTTTAAGATTTTTCACCCATCACTTGATGTGAAAACCTGGCCACTCATCATCGCGCGCATTGAAGTAGACCTAAAGGCACAGGCATTTTGGGGGAAACCGGTCGAAATCCGTACCTCGATTGGCAAACTGGGCAACGCTTCTTGTCATGTGGTTCATCACGCGTGGCAAGATGGGATTGAGGTGGCAAGTGGAGTGGCAGTGCTGATTTACTACGACTATCAGAACAAGCAATCTAAACCGATACCCGATGATATTCGAGCGCATTTACTTGGGCACAGGGAACAATAATGGCAAAGCCGAAAAAAGCCCTCGGTCTGCACCGAGGGCTTGATTAGGTATGGATGTCAGAGGGGTGAAATAGCTATTCTACCCGCTCTATGATAGTCGCTATCCCCTGCCCCATACCAATACACATGGTCGCCAAGCCATAACGCCCGCCTCGCTGCTCCATAATGTTGATTAAACTACCGACGATACGCGCGCCAGAGCAACCAAGCGGATGACCGAGTGAAATCGCGCCGCCGTGTAGGTTCACTTTGTCTTCTCGCGCTTCCCATAGGCCTAAGTCTTTTAAGCATGGGATAGCTTGAGCGGCAAACGCTTCGTTCACTTCTGCAAAATCAATATCATTGATGCTTAAGCCACTTCGCTCTAAAGCTTTGTTGGTTGCCGGAACCGGACCGTAGCCCATGATGGCAGCTGGTACCCCAGCTGTTGCCGCAGCAAGCATTCGTGCACGTGGCTTAACTCCAAGTTCCTGCGCTTTCTCTTCGCTCATAATAAGCAGGCATGATGCGCCATCAGAGAGCGCCGAAGACGTTCCTGCTGTCACGGTGCCGCGAGGGTCGAACACAGGACGAAGCTGCGACAGCGACTCTTCGGTCGTTTCAGGGCGGATCACTTCATCGTGCTTAACCAATACTGGGGTGCCATTTTGGTCGTGGCCCATGGTTGGTACGATTTCATCATCAAAGCGCCCTTCAATGGTGGCTTGATGAGCAAGGCGATGTGAACGCGCGCCCAGTGCATCTTGATCTTCACGGGAAACCTTATGCAGTTGACCTAACGCTTCTGCCGTTAGCCCCATCATCGCGGAGGCTTGCGCCATATCACGGTTATATGGGTTCAGGTTGATGCCCTTAGTCATCGGGATATGACCCATGTGCTCTACACCGCCGACCAAAACCACATCTGCGTCACCGGCTTTAATGGCGCGCGTTGCCATGTGTAGCGCATCCATCGACGAGCCACAGAGGCGGTTCACGGTTGTCGCTGGCACTTCTACTGGAAGCCCTGCTTGCAGCGCCGCGGTTCGCGCCATGTTTGCACCTTGCTCTTCGGTTTGTTGCACACAGCCCCAAATCACATCATCAATCAAGTTAGCGCTCACCTTTGGCTGGCGCGTTAGCATCGACTTCATTAAGTGCGCCGAAAGGTCATCGGCGCGGACATGACGGAAGACACCATTTTTTGAACGCCCCATCGGAGTGCGGATAGCATCAACAATAACTACATTTTTCATTTGATCTCTCTCCTAGGTTAAGCGTAAAAATTACGGTTTTGTTTGGCGCGCTCAACCAAGCCTTGTGGGATTTGGTATAGCGCACCTAAGTGTTGATATTTGTTTGCGATTTCAAGCAAGTTATTTAGCCCGATGCTGTCCATGTAGTAGAACAGACCGCCTCTAAATGGAGGGAAGCCAGTGCCATAAATAAAGGCAATGTCCCCTTCTGCTGGCGAAGCAATGATGCCTTCATCCAAGCAACGGATCGCTTCAAACATCATTGGTAGCATCATGCGCATCTGGATCTCTTGTGCATCAAGTGCTTTTGGCGCCGCGCAAAGTTCATCAATGATGGCTTGGGTGTCTGCGCTCGCACTTGGTTTTAAGCGGCCACGGCGGTCAGGCTGGTGAGCATAGAAACCTTGTTTGGTTTTTTGGCCAAGTGCGCCGTTTTGTTGCAAGCTGGCAATTAAGTCCACTTTTGGTTTGCCTAGGCGGTCTGGGAAGGCTTCGCTCATCACGTCTACGCAGTGAGCAGCGGTATCAATACCGATCACGTCCAGCAGTAACGCTGGCCCCATCGGCCAGCCAAAGCCTTTGCTCATCACTTTATCGACTTCGGCAATGTGACCGCCATCAACCACTAACTGGTTAAACGCAAGGAAATATGGCGTTAGGCAGCGATTGACCAAGAAACCGGCACAGTCATTGACGACGATTGGTGTCTTACCGAGCGTTAAAACGTAGTTAACCGCTTTGGCAATGGTCGACTCAGACGTCTTTTCACCGCGGATCACCTCAACCAGCGGCATACGGTGCACCGGGTTAAAGAAGTGAATACCACAGAAGTTTTCTGGGCGCTCTAGGGCGTGAGCCAAGCCGCTGATCATCAAAGTTGACGTGTTCGAAGCAATCACCGCATTAGGCGCAACGCTCTCAAGCTCGGCTAGCACCTTTTCTTTCACGATAGGATTTTCAACCACGGCTTCAATCACTAAATCGTTATTTTCTAGTGATTTATTGTGCAAGGTTGGCGCGATTCGGTTGAGCACTTCACCCATCGCGGCTGGTTTCTTACGCCCACGCTCCACTTGCTTTGCAAGCAGTTTGTTGGCTTCTGAAAGACCAAGGGCTAAGCCTTGTTTGTTGATGTCTTTCATCACCACGTCTAAGCCTTTATCTGCGGTTACATAAGCGATACCGCCGCCCATGATGCCTGCGCCAATAACGCCGACTTCTTGGCTTGGTTGGCCTTTTTTCGCATGCGACTTCGCAGTTGATTTCACCGCCATGTCACTTAGGAATACATTCACCAACGCATCAGCAACGCCGCTATCCACACACTTTACGATCCCTTTGCGTTCGTTAGCTAACGCATCGTTACGCGACAGTTGAGCGCTTTGCTCTAAGGTATCTAAAATGATACTTGGCGCTGGGTAGTGAGGCCCCGCGGCTTTTGCCACCATGCCTCGAGCGACGTTGATAGACATCGCAAGCTCATAGGCATTAAGCGGTAATGGTGCGGTTTTTTCTTGTTGTCTTGCTTGCCAGTCAAAATCACCTTTCACAGCTGCGGTTAAGATCTCTACCGCACTCGTCACAGGATCGGTTTCTGTCGCATCAATAACGCCATCCACCACATGGTGTTCTAACGCTTGCGCTGGTCTAAAGTTTTTGCCCGTAGTTAACCACTGCAAAGCAGTATCAAGCCCGGTAATTCGCGGAAGTCGCGTCGCGCCGCCCCAACCCGGCATAATGCCTAACTTCACTTCTGGCAGGCTGATTTTGGCATCACTGGTCGCAAGACGATATTCCGCCAATAATGCCAGTTCCACACCGCCGCCGGCGGCAACACCATTGATGATCGCCACTTTAGGCATATGTAAGTCTTCGATGCGGTTATAAATAGAGTGCACCCACTCTAAGTAACCACTAACGGCTTGCTCACCATCGGCAAACAGCTTGCGAAACGCTTTTACGTCGGCTCCCGCACTAAATAGCGCTTTACCTGAGCGGATGACCAAGCCAGAAAGCTCTGCATTTTCAAGCAGCTCAACGCACTGCTCGAGCTCAACGAGTGCGGCTTGCGTTAACGTATTCACCGCATCGCTCTGCGCATCGAATACTAGCTCAGCGAACTTTGCTTCTTTCGCAAGTGAGTTTAGTGAGAAAAATAAACCTTGATACATATTCTTATCCTTACCTTACCAAACCGTGCTGCTGCGCTTCGGCAAGCAGTTCGTCTCTGAAATCTGGGTGCGCAATGGCCACTAAGGCTTTCACGCGCTCGGATGTGGTTAATCCGCGCAGATCCGCTGAACCATATTCGGTTGCAATCACCTGCACATCGTTACGCGGTGTAGTGATAGGCGTGCCAATCGGCAAAGCCAAACGAATATTTGATTCTAGGCCTTGCTTGCCTTCTCGGGTTGCGGCCAGAGCCAAAATGCTCACACCACCTTTTGACATACGCGCGCCGCGGACAAAGTCGAGCTGACCACCGGAGCCAGAGATCTGGGAGAAACCCACGCCCTCTGATGCAACCTGACCAACCAAGTCCACCATCACACAGGTGTTAATTGAAACGAAGTTGTCATTTTTTGCCACTTCATTGGCATCGACCACTTTGGTCATACAGCCCATTTCAATCGCTGGGTTATGGTGAAGAAAGTCCATTAGCTCTTGCGGGCCTGCAGCGAACGCCGCCACAATCTTATTGGGTAGGTAGTTCTTTTGACTGCCATCGACCGCGCCTGCTTTACACATTTCCATTAATGACTCGGTAAACATTTCAGTATGGATACCTAAGTTCTTGCGCTCACGCAGTGCCATGCCCATGGCATTTGAAATGGTGCCAATACCTATTTGCACCGTCATGCCGTCTTTAACGTACGGGCTAACGTGCTGGGCAATCTCTTTTTCAAGCTCAGATGGCTCGCCAGCTTTCGGCCCAGCGATGCTGTGGTGGCCTTCAACTAACGCATCGGCGCAATCTAGATGAACGAGGTTGTCTTCATTACCAATAAATGGTTGGTGCTTATTAATGACGAGAATTGTCTTCTCTGCGTAGCTAAGGGCAATCTTGCTCGCCACACCGCCACAAGCGCCTAAGCTCACGTAGCCTTCGCTATTCGGTTCACTGACTTCAATCACAACCGTATTTGGCTGAATATGACGGAATATCTCTTTGAAATTTGAGAAATGGAAGTTGGTGATTTCAATATTGCCAACCCCTTGTAATTTACGCTCAATTGGGCCCATAAATAGGCTGATATGTTTGAAGTTATCGCGGTATTGTGGCTTTAAAAATTCGAACGGGGTGGTCATTAACCCAGTGTAAATTTCACACCCTTTGAACAGTGTTAGGTGTTTATCGAGTTCCTTTAGAAAAAAGACAGGAACAGACAGCAAACCACCTGCCCAAATTTTATCTCCAGACGCCAGCTTACCAACCGCTGACTCTAATGAAACTAACTTATCACTGTAAACTTGTTGCCAATCACTCATGGTTAGATTCTCTTTTTTATTTTGCAAAACAGGAACTAAATCTATTTATTGCTTATTCCTTACAAAATAGATTTGAATGTTATGCACTGTTGTAGGATAAAGAGGAATGTCCTTTTCACGTTGTTCAGAATACAACTTCACCGCCGGATAACTTTGCATTTTAGGACAAGAGATATTCCGTTTACGACAGTAGAATGGTTTGTGTAGCGGATCACATTTCAACCAAAAGCGAGCCTATATGACCTCCCCTGAAATCCACTTTCATAACTCTCTATCTGTGCACAAAGGCTGGCTACAGATTTTCCGAGACGTCGCGGACGAATATCAACTCAATCCGCAATCACTCGAGCCGATCCGCTCTAATCAAAGTCAGCGTTTACATCTGCACGATCTGCGTCACGCCCTGTATCAACTGTGCGAGGAAAGCCAAGACCCGCTCTTGCCTATCAAAGCTGCACAACAGGTTACTCCTCTCACTTTTGGGAGCTTTAGTTTGGCACTGTGGACATCGCCCACCTTGGAAAGCTTGCTCAAATACGCGGCCGAGTTTTCAATTATTGTCAGCTCTCCAGTCCGGCTCCATTATCACCTCGATCAACAAGGAAACGCCGAGCTATGGGTACTCGACAGCGAACCTTTTAACAAAGAAAGCCATGTCACCTACCTTGGTATTTCACTGTTTATGGCGAGTGTGGTGGCGATGATCCACAAAACGACCTTAGACAAAGAGCTGTTATTAGAGGTTAAGCTTGTAGACCATAAGTTTGACCAACAGAACACCCAAACCGTAGAGGCATTAAGCAATGTGCGTATTTCTGACGGCGCGCCAGTAAGAAAAATCTGCATTGCGAAGAAATACCTACACCGCCCTCTCCCTAGTCATGAGCCAGACATTCATTTCGCCGCACTAAACTTGTTAAGAAAAGAGGCTGAAACACTCAAAAAAGGCGACTTGATCTTGCAGATCTATAATATTCTTAATCAGTGCCACCACCTTGAAGAGGTGAGCGGTGATTGGCTCGCCACCAAGCTCAACATGAACATTCGCACCCTTAATCGTCGCCTGTCGGATCTCAATACCAGTTACCGCGGGGTGGTCGAAAAATACAAGTTGGAAAAAGCGCTCCATTTACTTGCTGACGCCAACATCAACATGACCGAAATCGCATACCAACTCGGTTTTGCTGACTTAAGCACTTTCTCGCGAGCATTTAAGCGTTGGACGGGCTCAAGCCCTGTAAATGTGAGAGGAATCAACAAAAACACCTGATCTAAATCAACTCTGTTTTCAATGGCATATTGGGCCAAATTCTTGTCCTAAAATGCAAAGCGAAATCTAACTAGATTGCTTTAATAGCTCCAGATCTTGCGTTAGCTCGCCGCTAGCGCTTAAAAAAACTGGAGACAGCAATGCTAAAACAACAACACAGCGTGCTATTTGAGTCGATGAAAATAGGCTCTTTGACGCTTAAAAACCGCTACTCGATGGCGCCGATGGGAACACTCGGCTGCGTCGATGGTGATGGTGCCTACAATAACCGAGGGATTGAGTACTATGTTGCTCGCGCCCGCGGTGGTGTCGGCCTTATCATCACTGGCGTGCAGATGGTTGAAAACGAACTTGAACAGTTCCCTATGCCCTCTCTGCCGTGCCCAACTAACCACCCAACGGCCTATATCCGTAGCGCCAAAGAGCTTACCGAGCGCGTGCACACCTACGGCACTAAGATTTTTGCTCAGCTTACCGCGGGTTGGGGCCGCTCTTGTATCCCTGGCTTTACCCCAGAAGACAAATCCATCGCGCCATCTCCTGCGCCAAACCGCTTTGATCCATCGATCAACCACCGAGAACTCACCACCGACGAAGTAAAATACTTCATCGGTAAGTTCATCGAATCAGCGGCGATTGCGCAAAAAGCGGGCTTTGACGGAGTGGAAATCCATGCCGTACACGAGGGCTACTTGCTCGATCAGTTCACCATGAAGTTTTTCAACCAGCGTACCGACCAGTACGGCGGCAATTTTGAAAACCGTTACCGCTTTGCAGTGGAGATTGTTCAAGGGATTAAAGCGGTGTGTGGTCCAGATTTTCCTGTGTCACTGCGCTACTCAGTCAAAGGCAACATGAAGGGCTTTGGTCAAGGCATCCTTCCCGGTGAGCAAGCCGAAGAAGTGGGCCGTGATATGGAAGAAGGCCTAAAAGCGGCCAAATACCTTCAAGACGCGGGCTTTGATGCGCTCAACGTCGATGCTGGCACCTACGATTCATGGTACTGGAACCACCCGCCAAACTACTTTGAGCCGGGTATGTACCAGCCATACTGTAAAGCCGTATCCGAAGCGGTCGATATTCCAGTACTGATGGCAGGCCGAATGGAAAACCCCGATCTCGCTTCCCACGCTGTTACCCAAGGCATTGCCGATGGCATTTCAATGGGACGACCTCTTCTGGCGGACCCAGAAGTGGTTAACAAAGTGCGCCGCGGTCGCTTTGAGCAAGTTCGCCCTTGTTTGTCTTGCCACATCGGCTGCCTTGGCCGTATGGCTGAAGTGGGCAACATTTCTTGTGCGGTCAACCCAAGTTGTGGTCGCGAAGAAGAATTTCGCCTATTGCCTACCCACAAAAGCAAAAAGGTTGTTGTGGTTGGTGGCGGCGTAGCTGGTATGGAAGCGGCGCGTATCGCTGCTGAGCGCGGTCATAAAGTGGTGCTGTTTGAAAAATCCGACCAACTGGGCGGCAATGTGATCCCTGGTTGTCAGCCTCCGTTTAAACATGACGATAAGCTGCTAATTGAGTGGTTTGGCGGCGAAATGGAGCGCAAACAGGTTGACGTGCGATTTAATGCCGAAGCGACAAAAGCCAGCATTGAAGCCGAAAGCCCAGATAGCGTTATTTTTGCCACAGGTTCACGGCCGATGCAGCCAAACTGGCTCGAAGGCAAAGATAAGCCTCATGTCATGGTGGCAGAAAAAATGCTGATGCAACCAGAGCTAATTACAGGTAACACAGTAACAGTTGTGGGTGGCGGCTTAGTCGGCGCGGAAGCGGCACTTTGGATGGCGCAAAAAAGCAAACAAGTCACCCTTGTTGAAGCCGCCGACGATATCATTGGTGGCCCGCACGGCACCTGTTTCGCCAACTACCAAATGCTCAAAGAGTTACTGGTTAACGAAAAAGTGGACGTGCTCACCTCTACGCTGCTAAACAAAGTCACCGATAATGGTGTGGAAGTGAGCTGCGATGATAAGCGCTACCTCATCGAAGCTGAGCATGTGGTACTAGCTCTTGGCTACAAAGCCGAAGACAGCTTACACGCCGAACTCGCGAATCAGTTAGACGTGGATGAAGTGTTTAACATTGGGGATAGCCAAAAGGCGCGCACCATCATGACCGCGATTTGGGATGGCTATGAGGTAGGCCGTAACCTTTAAGCGACGCTAGGTTATCAGCCCCCCAATTGTTGGTTAACGAGAACCAAGCAAGGATGCTTGGTTTTTATATACCATTCATCCGCGCTAAAACTCAGCTGGCACTTCAAATTCCATCTCTTCATTGCTCACAGGGTGGCGCAACTTCAAGTAACCTGCGTGTAAACAGAGCCTATCGGCTTTAAAACCATAGAGATCATCACCCTTAATTGGGGTATTTAATCCCGCTTGGTGGGCGCAATGAACACGCAGTTGATGGGTTCGGCCCGTTTTTGGGTAGAGGTGAACCTTGGTTTGGTTGTTTTTTACTTCTAACACTTGGTAGCGAGTTTCAGCCTTTCGGCCCTCTTGATGAGAGACTTTTTGCCTTGGTCTGTCTTGCATGTCGCCACAAAGCGGCAGAGTGATTTTGCCTTCGCTTCCAAGCTCAAGCGCCCCCTCGAGTAAAGCGGTATAACGCTTTTCCACGGTGCGTTCAATAAACTGCTTTTGAACCTTTTTGTTCGCTTCTGCGGTTAACGCGAGTACCAACAACCCAGAAGTCGACATGTCCAAACGATGGACAATAAGTGGGCCTGTGGCATTGGGATAACGGGCTTGCATTCGCGCCTGCACCGAGTCGTTAATGTACTTGCCAGACACCGATAAAAACTCGGCGGGTTTGTTGACCACCACCAGCGCATCATCCTCATACACTATCTCAAGATCTTTACCGTAAGAGGGCGTTTGCTCTAGCGGGCTGTCGTCAAGCGCCATTCCTTCGAGCATGTGCTGCAAAATTTCAAAGCACTTGCTTTGGCAAACCGGATATAGATTCTTATGCTGGCGAATCACATCATAAGGCGAGGCGCCCCACCAAAACTCACCCAAAGCTAAAGGGGTTAAGCTCATTTTAAACGCCGCGTTCAGCAGCTTAGGCAGGTTTTCTTCGCTCGAATCGGCAATTGGCGCTTTAGACCTAAGTTCTGGTTGCTCAAAGAGCTCATGTAAACTCTTGGTGACACCCGCTTGATTTAAAAACAAACACAGCTTTCGCTCTGCCATCTCAAGTTGCTGTTTTAACGCCTTGCACCGCGCTTGTTGCTGGGCAATATGCTCTTCACAGCAAGTTAACTTTGCATGTAATACTTCAAGGGTTTGCTGCCAGCTCTGTTTTAGCGTTTTAAACTGCCTTTTTTCAGCGCTACTTTGCGCGCCAAGCTCGTTAATAACCGCCGACAACTGCGCTTGGTTAAGAGAAACACCAAGTTCAGACTCCGCCTGCGCGCGCTTACTCTTACGCAGTTTTTTCCCCTCGGCCATCGCTAACTGAAACTGGGCGACTTCACGCTGCGACTGCTTGGTTTTTAGCTCATACTCTTGCTGTATTTGGGCTAGATTTGAGTCCGTTTCTAGATCATGGAGCTGCGTTTGCGCCTGCTCTAGTTCCAGCGCTAGAGGCGCTAGCGGCTTCTGGTGTTGCCGAGGATCAAACGTCGCCGTTACAAATCGACCATTCGCGCAGTACTGACTTTCAAGCTCGGAAGGATGGCCTGCAAACGAGGCCAAATAGCCTAACTCACCCTGCTGATTTTTCACCACCAGAACGGCAAACATTTTTCCTGTCTCGGATAAGGCGCCAAGCCAGGCTTGCTGAAGTGACAAATAGCTTTGTAGCTCACTAATGGCAGCTTCAGCCAGAGGGTGAAGCGAATAGTAGTAGGGAAAAGTGAACCGTTTCGGTAGGTCGTAGTGATCGACCTTGGTGGTAAATGGGGTAAACGTTGAGAGAGGTGTTGGTTTGCAAGTCATATTGAAACTCGGCTATCACAGGGTGTTGAAGTCATGCAGCTATCAGTCACTAAGCCAGTACACTCATGTTGAGCGCCTGGCTTAGGCTGTTGTCACTCGAAACTGGCTTTAGTGCTTATTCAGTTTCTTCTTTTTCTTCTTACCTGTACCCGCTGGCTTGGCCATTGGTTTGGTTGCGGCCAACAGTTTTTCAACCGCGGCTTCATCCACCTCAAAGCCTTCAACTTGCTCGCGCTCTAGGCGGAACTTGTTTTTCTTTTCGATGATTTTGAAGTGGTGGTAATCGTCATGGTCGATAAGCGAGAGCGCCAAACCAATTTCCCCAGCGCGGCCGCTTCGGCCAATACGGTGCATGTAGTCTGCTGGGCTTCTTGGCAAATCAAAGTTGATCACCACTGGCAGTTTTTCAATATCCAAACCACGCGCGGCGATATCGGTGGCGATCAGCACTTCAATCTCACCCGCTTTAAAGCCATCCAGCACACGGTTACGCGCGCCTTGGCCTTTATCGCCATGAAATACCTCTGCCGTAATACCACGTTTAGACAGCTTCTCTGCTAAGTGATTACAGCTATTTTTGGCATTAACAAAAATCAGCGCTTGCTGCCATTGGTGCTGCTTGATCAAATGCGCGAGTACCGCGGTTTTCTCACCTTTATTGACGGTAAATACACGCTGCACTAAGGTGCTTTCTTCCGCGCTTTGCAGCTGAATTTCAACTGGGTTATTGAGCAGAACTCGAGTTAACGCTTGTACCTGATCAGGGAAAGTTGCCGAGAAAAGCAAAGTCTGCTTTTGCTTTGGTAGCAGCGCTAAAAGCTCGGAGATCTCTTCGGTAAAGCCAAGGCTTAACATGCGGTCGGCTTCATCCAGCACCAACGACTTCACGTTGCTAAGCTTAATGGCATTACTTGAAATTAGGTCCAGTAATCGGCCTGGTGTCGCCACCAAGATATCGGTTCCGCCACGCAACGCTAGCATTTGGCTGTTCACAGAAACACCACCAAACACAGCCGTAGTTTTGATCGCGCCGTTAAAATGCACCGCGTAAGATTTAATGCTGTCGGCCACTTGCTTGGCTAACTCGCGAGTCGGGACTAAGATCAGCCCTGTGACATAGTTGCCTTTGCCTCTTTGAGTTGGATTAACACGCTGCTGATCCGAGATCTGCTGCAACAGTGGCAGCGCGAAACTCGCGGTTTTACCTGAGCCAGTGTTTGCCCCTGCAATAAGGTCATGCCCCGCTAATACGCTTGGGATAGCTTGTGCTTGGATAGGCGTTGGCTTTTGATATTCGAGCTCAATCAGCCTTGCAAGCAGCGGTTGAATAAGGCCGAGTTGGGAGAAATCAGATGGCGTTGTGTTCGTGGTCATGAATGTGAATGGCTCAAAGCAAAAATAATAGCCGAGCATTTTAACGTATTTATGCTCGGTTAAGTTAGTGAAATCGTCTTAGTTCAATCACGCAGAATAACGGACACCCGCATCTAACAGGTTCTCATTGGGAATAAACAACGAGAAGATCGTCCCTGACGGCTCATGGCTGTCAATTAGAATGGTTCCGCCAACTCTGGTGACATAATGGTGCACTATATAGAGTCCTATGCCATGGCCTGATTTTTCCTTACTGCTAACCCCTTGATTAAATAGCGACTCTTCCAGTTCGGCGGGGATGCCTAACCCATTGTCGGCGATTTCGACAACCAACTCTTTTTGAGAGTCATCAGTGATGAAAATGGAAATGGTTTTGTTGCTGTCTGGATTTTTCAAGCTCGCTTCAAAGGCGTTATCGAGAATGTTGCCAATTACGGCGGCGAGCTCTTCTTCTGAGATCACCCGAGGTGGGTGCTGCAACTGACAATATGGATCAAACTCAAGCGTCAAACCAAGCTCTCGGGCTCGGCTGTATTTACCCAGCAATATGCCTGCGATGACTTTGGAGTTAAAAGAGGTGTGAACAAAATCAATCAAGTTCTGGTGGGTTTCGGTTTCTTGTCGAATGGTACTCAAGGCTTGGTCGTAGGCACCAATCTGGATCATGCCGCCAATAATAGACAGCTTATTGGCGTACTCATGGCTCACCACACGCAAGCTATTGGTCTGCTGCTTAACCTCATTCAGTTGAGAAATCAACGCGTTGGTATCGTTCTTTGGTCTAAAACTCACCACCCAGCCAGAGTGGGTGTCCCCTTCCCACATCCGCACACGCGTTGCCACAAGGGCCTCACCGTTGCAGGCTATCTCTTGGTGTTGGTATTCAGACTCGTCGCACTCACCGTTAAACTTTAAGCCAACAAAAAAGTGAGATGGCGTGATGTACTGCTCGACCTCTTGGTAATGCATCGACTCTATTGGCTGAACGATGCCAAGGATCTTGAGCGCCTGCTGATTGACCGAAATAACCCGCCCTTCTTTATCAACGGCAACAATGCCTTCATAAATGGCTTCAAAAACCGAGTTTTTTACTCGCAATGAGGTCGCAATTTCCTCTGGCTCCATGCCGTTCATCTGTTTTTTGATATGGCTGGAAAACCACCATGCGCCAAGTATTGAGCAAAGCAAAATGACGAGTAAAGCGACAAAAAATGGATAGGCGTTATCGTGGTGCCAAATGCCGATGGTATCGAGCAAATAGCCAACCGAGACCACCCCAATAATTTCACCTTGTGAGGAGACAATGGGCGATTTACCACGAATCGAAAAGCCTAGGCTGCCTTTTCTAGTGGAGTAATAGTGCCGCCCCTCTTTTAGGGCGCGAATGCTATCGCCACCTTTCATTGGCAAGCCCACTTTATTTGGGTCTGGATGAGCCAAACGAACGCCGGATTTATCCCCCACGACGATAAAGTTTGCATCAGAAAGCCTTTGCAAACGCGCTATTTGCTGCCGAATATTGGCATCATCACCAGATTCCATCGCCGCGCACAGCTCAGGATCACTCGCAATGGCACGCGCTTGAACCACCGCCCGCGTCCCTATTTGATGATGCAAGGTATCTGAAAGCGTGTAGTTAAAATATCCCGCAATGAGCAGCAGTAGAACAGTAACCGTGATAAATAACAGCGCCCAAACTCGCTTACGGAAAGACAGACTAAGCATAATATCTCGACAAACAACCAGACGATAGAAATTGATCTCACTCTATCAAGTTGTTTTCATATTGATAAGGGTAAACGAAGTTTAAACCCTTTAAGGCATTAAGTTTTCGCGGGGCATTCACAACAACAATAAAGGCAACAGAGAGGCATCAATGACATGAATTATAAAAGGATAAATGACGCGTTGATTTCAAGAATCAGGATTTCCAAACGACAGATACAGCAAAGCACGCAACGAAGCGCTTCATTTTCAAACTAGTAGAATTGTGTACCGAGAGGGGAGGAATTGGAGCGTGCAGCGGGAATCGAACCCGCATCATCAGCTTGGAAGGCTGAGGTAATAGCCATTATACGATGCACGCACATCGTTGGTACGAGATAGATAATGCCATACTGACCGAGAAAGGAAAGGGCTAATTTGCATTTTTCCCCTAAAACTCAACTGTTTGCTGCTTTTTCAATCAGAGCGTTCAAAGACCATTCAGTTTCTTCCTTTAAATAGGTTATGCTGCACGCTTTCCTCCTTTGATAGTATGAGCACAATGATCACCCCTTACGCTACTCGCTTAACTCGCGGCACGGATTTAAAGCAAGCCATTGCCGACCAAGTTCGATTGCATGATTTGCAAGCGGGCTCCATCGCCTCTTGTGTTGGCTGCTTATCAAACATCTCTATCCGCCTTGCTGGGGCAAGAGAAACACTTGAACTGCAGGGGGAGTTTGAGATTGTCTCTCTGATTGGAACGCTCACTCCCGAGCATCAACATCTGCATATCTCTGTGGCGGATACCAAAGGAAACGTTTTAGGCGGGCATTTACTGGCGGATAATATTATCGATACCACTGCGGAATTGATTATTCATGGCTATTCCCATTTAAGCTTTGAGCGCGAGTTTGATCAAAGTACTGGATTTAGCGAGTTAGTGGTGACGAAATCCTAACTCATTGATACCACGAGTTAGGAAAATGCTTGAACCTTGGCTTGATTTTTACCTTCCTTTTTCGCTTGATACATTAGATGATCGGCATCACTTAGTGTTAGCGAATCGTTTCCGCCTTGATAGTACGCGCCGCCGACACTAATACTGGCTCGGTCTTCGCTAGGAAGGCAGTTCATTGGCGTATGATAGACGCTGTCACATAACCGCTCAGCAAGATCGTTCAATTGCTCTTCTGTTAGCCCACCAACCACCACGGCAAACTCCTCTCCCCCAACTCGTGCAAACAGGCTTTCGCTCGATAGCTGACTTTTTACTCGGATGACCACTTCTCTTATTACTTGATCGCCCACCTCATGACCAAAATTGTCGTTCACTAATTTAAAGTTATCGATGTCGAAAACTAAAATCGAGATCGAACTGCTCGCAAGCGCTGGAGCACTGAGTAGCTCCATAAAGTGACGCCGATTACTGATCCCCGTTAATGGGTCGGTTTTTGCCAGCTGCTCTAAGCGTATGTTCGCTTGTTCTAACTGGTAAGTTCGCGCTTTTACCGTTCGTTTTAATGTGCGGATATAAAACAACACCACAAGACAAACAAACACCACTAAACCGGGAAACAAAAAAGGCGGGTAAACCGTTTCAATGTACATCCACCGGCTAAGGATTGCGTCTTTGTCTTTCTGGTCGATTTGCTTAAACACCTGATTCAGCGGTGCCAATAACGCTTGGTTTCCTTCCGCGACCGCATAATAAATAGTTTCGGAATAGAGCTCTTTGACTGGAGCGAAGGCGGTATGATCCTCAGTCGTGTTCAAGTAGAAGTTGGCGACATAGAAATCGGCAATAAATGCCTTCACTTGATGGTTAAGCACGCTATCTAGCAGTATTTGGTTATTATCAAACAGCACTAACGGCACATTCGGAAAGTGCTCTCTGGCGTAGTACTCTTCATACCCACCTTTAACCACGCCAATCTTCCCTCCTTCTTTCCCAAGCACAAAACGCGCTACATCCACACCGAGCAACGCTTTACTAAAAAAAAGCTGCGCATCGATGCTGAAAAATCCGACGCCATAATCGAGCAACTGCTCCCTTTCGTCTGACCACATTAAACCGGCATGAACGTCAGCTTGCCCATTTTTAACCAGTTCTATTGAGTCGGCCCAATCGGTCAACACAAACTGAACTTCGCGGCCTGAACGCTTCGCGTATTCGCGCCAAAAATCGACTAAGATCCCTTGGGGTTCACCGTTACTATCTAGGTATGAGTATGGCTTCCAAGCTTTGGAATTACTTACCCGCAGCGGTGGCTCTTTGAGCACAACATCAGGGCTTTTCTCAGCAGACGTAGGAAAGCAAAAGGCTATCGCCCACGCAAAAGTGATAAGTCTAATTAGAAACTGATTGAAACGCATTCGCTCTCTATGTACTCAGGTAACGGCTACCTAATTAACTATAGACCCTTTACTTCATATCGAAATGCGATAAACACAAAAAGAAGAACCACTCCAGCTAAAAAATCTATTACAATACGCACCGTTAGCAACGTTTAATCACTCAAGGAACAATATGAAACCCGGAGCAACTGGCATTACTCGTATTTTTCACGCGACGCGCTATTCAATTAAAGGCCTGAAAGCCGCATGGAAAAACGAGGCCGCGATTAGGCAAGAAATTGGCTTGTTAGCCATCTTTGTTCCGGTGACTTTTTTCCTTCCCGTAACCAAGCTAGAGCAGATCGCGCTTATCGCCTCTTTGCTATTATTATTGATTGTTGAATTGCTCAACTCCGCAATAGAAGCGGTAGTCGACAGAATAGGCCCTGAGCATCACGAATTAAGCGGCCGAGCAAAAGATATTGGCTCTGCTGCGGTGATGATTACGCTTATTTTGGCGGGAGTGGTTTGGGGCGGGATCGTACTGCTCTAATCATCCTATTTGAACAAAAAAAGAGCCCTATTCAGAAGCTGCTCACTAAGCGACTTTTGAATAGGGCTCTTTGCCTCTATGTTTGTCTTTCCTTTGAAAACTTCCTTTGCCTTTTTTCGCTTTCTCTACCCGGGTGGTAAATAATTTACTGGTCACCACTGCTTTTAACGCGTTATCTCGAATGGTGCCTCTGCCGACTTCAGTTTGATGCTGTTGAGGAGCGCTCTCCTCTGGCAGAGAAACAGAACGTTTTCTCTTCATTTATTTCTCCAATTATCAAAAAACACTCATAAAGTGTGGCTGTATGTTGACTTTATTGCTTATTGAAGTCAAATTTTAATCAATAACACTATGCAAGGAATGAATATGAAAAAGCTGACAAAAGCTTTATTGCTCGCTAGCGCCTGTACTTCGTTTGCCACTATCGCCGCGCCTAGCAATATTTCTGTCACCTACCTTAAGCCCACCAATGGTGACGAGAAGTCATCGATGGAGCTGGTCAAGAAGAGCCAAGTTAATCAGTTAGTACTAGAACTTGGCGACAAGCTTTTTCCCTTTAATAACCCCTTAACCATTGAATATGGGTCGGACGATGGCCCGTTGTTCAACCCAGAAAGCAATACCATTCAAATGCCGTATGGTTTTATGCTCGAAGCCAATCATTACTTCACCAAAAACAAATACAATGAGCGCTATGGTAAGCCAGCGCAATATGGGGTGGTCGATACGGTTTTGCACACTTTGCTGCACGAAATTGGCCACGCCTACGTCGCCGATAAGCAAATTCCCGTATTGGGCAAAGAAGAGGATGCGGTTGATAACCTCGCCGCAATTGTGATGCTGGAATATATAGATAACGGCGCAGACCGAACCATTAGCGCTGCCGACATGTTTGCTTTTGAAAGCGAAGACTTACCCAGTGATATTCAAGCGGCAGAATACATTGATGAACACAGCTTCAACCTCCAGCGCTACTTTCAAACCCTGTGCTTAGTCTATGGCAGCAACCCCGACCAATACCCCGATTTACTCGACGAAATCGGTAAAGATGGCCTAGAAAGACGCAAAGAGTTTTGCCAATATAATTACCAAATCACCAGCGATAACTGGCACTACTACCTTGGCGCGGCGGCGAACTAATCGCTTGTGCCTAACCCTATAAAAAGCCCCAAAAACTGAACCTGTTTTTAGGGCTTTTCACGGCAACAATAAGGGGGCGACTAACCGATGGCGGCCAAGCAAGGAAGTCGCACTGAGCTATAGCCAATTACGTTTTTGGATTTCTCGCATACCAGGCATCAAGCAACTCTTTGCCAAATATCACTTCGGTTTGCATGTGCATCACAATCAGGCCAGCAACAAGAACAACACAGCTTAAGTTAAACCAGATAGTGACTTTACGGCGAAAGCGTTTGTCGTAGATCGCCACTTGCAGTGCGACCAACGCAAACGGATATCCTAACAAAATCACCAAAAACCAACCTAAATATCCCGAGATTGCCATTGGGGTATCCATCACTCACTCCTTAATAATAACGCCAATGAAACTATTCTATCGAATTCATAAGGTGCGTTTCTGACCGAAAGTGCCCATTTGTGCTTACGATTAATTTAGTTCGGATTTTCTAAGCCGCGATCCACTCCACGTCATTTCACGCTACGGCATTTATAATCAGTAATAGCGCAACGTCAGGCTAAAGGAATTAATATGGCCAACAACATAAAACTATATAGTGCAGAACAAGTTAAAACGGGCGAGCAAAGCGCCGCAAAACTCGAAAGCCTTGCGATGTATCAACTCATGGAACGAGCAGGCATGGCGGTATTTGGCCAAGTAGTCAGCCACTACCCAGCAGCCGAACACATCCTGATCTTGTGTGGCTCTGGCAATAATGGCGGCGATGGCTATGTGGTGGCTCGCCTAGCCAAGCAGCAAAATATCCGGGTTACCTTGTGGCATATTGGTGACCCTAGCCGTAATCAAGGTGATGCCTTATTAGCCCAACAAGCTTGGCTTGATATCGGTGGAACCATCAACGCCCCTCAAAATGCCCTGCCGGGCAAGGTCGATCTGATTGTTGATGCCCTACTAGGAACCGGCTTAAGTGGCCCAGTTCGGCCGCCTTTTGCCAAACTTATTAACCTTGTAAACCGCAGTACGGTTCCTGTTGTGAGTGTTGACTTGCCTTCTGGCTTAAATGCCAATACTGGCGCCATCGCCAGTGTAGCGATTAACGCTACGCACACCGTGACCTTTATTGGCCAAAAGCAAGGGCTTCATACTGGCGGTGCGCGAGGCGTTGTCGGCGAGCTCACCTTTGCCGGGCTTGGTGTCGAGAAGGCTTTTGAGCAAGTGATCTCAAGCAACATAACCACCCTCAACTGCGACGAAATGATGGCTATTCGCCCCAAACGCTATGCCTGTTCGCATAAGGGCAACCATGGTCGCGCCTTATTACTAGGCGGGAACAATGGCATGGCCGGTGCGATCTCCCTCGCGAGCCAAGCCTGTGCGCGCTGTGGAGCGGGGCTCACCCGCACGCTTACCCACCCGAATAATGCTACGGCTTTGATCGTGGCAACACCGGAAGTAATGACCGAGGCGTGGAGCGACAACCTCGCTCAATTAGCGCAGCACATCAATTGGGCCACCGCGGTTGTCATTGGGCCGGGATTGGGCGCCTCACCTGTGGCAAAAAAATATTTTCAATCGCTGAGCCAAACCACGCTAGTCAAAGTGGTGGATGCTGATGGCCTTGCAATGCTTGCCCAAGAGCCCAACCATGACTCTCAGCGCATTATTACCCCCCACCCGGGCGAGGCCGCCATTTTGCTTGGCTGCTCGAACTTGGAAATAGAAGCCGATCGCTTCGAAGCGGTGAGTCAACTTCACCAACGTTATGGCGGCGTTATTGTATTAAAAGGCGCAGGCACCCTTATATACGATGGCACAACCACTTGGGTATGCACCGATGGCAATGCAGGAATGGCCTCTGGAGGCATGGGGGACATACTCAGTGGCGTGATAGGCGCGTTACTTGCTCAAGGTCTGAGTTTGGTGAATGCTGCCAAGCTCGGGGTATGGCTCCACAGTAATGCTGCAGATAGGTGCGCTAAAAAAGCGGGGATGATTGGTTTATTGGCTAGCGAACTACTCCCTGAGCTACGTTGGCTACTTAACAGAGATGAAAAAAGCCCTAGCTAGAAATTACCAATAACTAGGGCTCGGACGCACGGAAATTACACCGTAAATCGGTCAACTAAGCTCGAAAGCTCGTTTGCTTTGTTATTTAATTCTTGGCTACCGGCTCGGTTTTCATTCGCGAGCTCGGCAGAGCTGGCACTCTGGTCTGAGATCACCACGATACGCTCTGAGATCTCTTGGCCTACGATGCTTTGCTCTTCTGTCGCGGTCGCGATTAGGGCATTCATATCCATAATGTTATGAATGAACTCTTGTACCTGAACCAGTGCTTCACTGGCTGCTTTGGCTTCTTCAACCGTACTTTGACTCCGCTGCTCACTCGAGCTCATCGCTTGCACGGCGGCATCGGAGGCGGATTTAAGCTGTTCAATCATTTTGTGGATCTCACCGGTACTGTCTTGAGTACGGCTTGCCAGTTTACGTACTTCATCAGCTACCACCGCAAAGCCTCGGCCTTGCTCACCTGCACGTGCGGCTTCAATGGCGGCGTTCAGCGCGAGTAAGTTGGTTTGCTCGGCGATGTCTTGGATAACTTCTAACAAGCTAGAAATATTTTTCACATCACCTTCAAGTTGCGAAATCACTTCATTCGCTTTAGAGATCTCACCAGCCAGTTCTACGACAGAATCCGCAGCTGATACCACAATACTATTGGCGTGTTTAACATTATCATCGGCATCTTTTGCAGAATGCGCCGCTTGACTGGCGTTATTAGAGATATCGTTAGCGGTTGTGGTCATTTCCGTCATGGCCGTGGCCACTTGCTCGGTCTCACTGCGCTGGCCTGCTGCTATTTCATCCACTTTGGAAGCGCGCGAGGTCATGTCGTTCGTTTCGCCAACCACTTGCTCGCTCACTAAAGTGACGTTGGAGATGATAGATTGAAGGCTCTCAACAAAGGTATTGAAATTTCGACTTAACTTGGCAAATTCTGGCACGTTAAATTGAGGCATTCTTGCCGTTAAATCCGCATCCCCGCTAGCGAAACTTTGAATTGACTCATCAAACATTGATAACGGCTGCAAGATACTGCGATTAACAAACATCGCCATGACAGCTACAATTCCAACAATGATCAAACCGATAATAACAATGCTCAATAGGGCGCTGTTTACTTGCTCGTCGCCTTTAAGCTCCATTTCATGGATCACGGCATCCACGTCATCGGTATAAAAACCAGTTCCTATTGTTAAGTCCCATTGTGGGAAAAAGACTGAGTAACTCAGTTTTGGTAATGGTGTCGTTTCGCCAGGCTTAGGGAAGTAGTAAGTGGTGAACTCACCACGCTTGGCATTCACCAGCAACTCTTGGATCAAGTAAGTCCCATTGGTGTCTTGTAGATTCCAATAACTATCCCCCACCCCCTTGCTGCTTTGCCCTTGAATAATGCGGATCCCTTTCGAGTTATAACCGAAGATATAACCGCTAGACCCAAACTTAATGCTCTTTAGTACAGCGGTTGCTTGCTCTAAGGTACCGTTAGCATCACTCACAGGTTTAAGTGCCGTTTCGGCAATTTGCAGATAGGACTTAAGCTCTTCTCGCTTCATATCCATCATGCTGGAGCGAGTAGACTCCATCTGCTCATGACTGAGCTTGTGAGTTTCATTATAGGTGAGGTACATCAAACTCAACGCGATGATAATAAGTGGCGCGATGGAAAGGATGTAGAGTCGGCTTCGTATTGTCAGGTTCATAATTTGGCGTCCTTAGGTTTCTAGGCCGATCACCAAGTTCAACTGACAACGAATATAATTATTATGGGTAGGTCGCCGACCCTTATACGCGCAACCGCTCTAACAGGCAACTTATACGCAACATTATGGCAACCTTTAGTTACAGTCTTATCGATATGCGACTTTTGTCAAATTTTGCAACCGCGCTACACCGAGTAATAATGACCTCAATCAATAGATCGCATCGCCAAGCGAGAGACAAGCAAATGATAAAGCTTATCTTTTCTGTTTATAACTTACTAATAATAGGGGTATTTTGTATCTGATGTCGCTCACTCTCGCGTTATCACTCAGCTAACGCCCTATAAGACTTTAGTCTAATAAAAAAGTTAAAAAAAAACGGGCTACAATAGCCCGCTTCGATATTTTCACTTAAGTTGCTATACCGTAAAACGACCAACCAACTCCGATAGCTCATTAGCTTTGCTATTTAGTACTTTACTGCCTGAGCGATTTTCATTGGCCAGCTCTGCCGAACTCGCACTTTGGTCTGATATCACCACGATTCGTTCTGATATTTCTTGGCCTACAATGCTTTGCTCCTCCGTTGCGGTCGCAATGAGGGCATTCATGTCCATGATAATGTGGATTGACTGCTGAACTTGATCGAGAGCCTGACTTGCCGCATTCGCTTCTTCTACCGTGCTCACGCTTCGGTTTTGGCTCGAGTTCATCGCGTTCACCGCGGCATCCGATGCGGCTTTAAGCTGCTCAATCATGGTATGGATCTCGCCAGTACTCTCTTGAGTTCGGCTCGCCAGTTTACGCACCTCATCTGCAACCACGGCAAAGCCACGCCCTTGTTCGCCTGCTCGCGCTGCCTCAATTGCAGCATTAAGCGCCAAGAGGTTGGTTTGCTCGGCAATATCTTGGATAACTTCAAGTGAAGATGATATGTTTTTCACATCTCCCTCCAGATCCGAAATCACACTATTCGCCTCGGCAATCTCGCCAGCAAGCGCTTCAACCGATTTTGCAGCCGACACGACAATAGAATTGGCGTGCTGCGCATTATCATCCGCTTCCTTCGCTGACTGAGCCGCTTGATTAGCGTTACTGGATATATCGTGCGCCGTGGTGGTCATTTCTGTCATGGCGGTTGCGACTTGCTCGGTTTCTTCTCGTTGCCCTGTCGCGAGCTTATCTACTTGGGAAGCCCGTTGGGACATATCGTTGGTTTCATTCACGACTTGTTCGCTCACGTCAGTGACACTGCGAATGATCCCTTGAAGGCTTTTAACAAAGGCGTTGAAGTTACCGCTAAGCGAGCCAAACTCCGGCACACTGAATTTCTCCATCCGCGCGGTTAAGTCTGCGTCGCCGCTTGCAAACGATTTAATTGAAGCATCAAGAACCTCAATAGGACGCATAATACTACGGTTCACCATTACGGCAAATACACCGACGATTGCCGCAATAACAAGACCTACGATAACAATTTGAATCATACCTTGGTTTACATTCTCATCGGCATTAGCTTGCATTTTTGCAATAACGGCATCAACGTCATCGGTATAAAAGCCCGTGCCAATCATAAGATCCCAGTGAGCAAAGTAGGTAGAAAAACTCAGCTTAGGTTTAGGCTCGGTTTCCCCCGGTTTTGGGAAGTAATAGGTCGAATACTGGTTCGATTTTGCATTATTAATAAGGTCTTGGATAAAGTAGTTGCCTTTCGCATCTTGCAGATTCCAATGGTTTTCACCAATTCCTTTATCACTTTGTCCTAAGAGTATCCGCTCCCCTTTCGATGTATAGCCAAAGAAATATCCACTTTCACCAAACTTGATACTGCGAAGCACCTCTAGTGCTTCTTCGCGGGTGGCTTTTTTTTCGGTTAACGGAGCGAGTGCTGTCTTAGCTATCCCCAAGTATGACTTTAACTCAGCTCGCTTCATCTCCATCATACTGGTGCGAGTTTCTGCCATCTGCTCTTGGCTTAACTCATTCGTTTCCATATAGGAAAGAAACATTAAACTCAATGCAATAATAATTAGTGGTGCAATCGACAAAACGTATAAACGGCTACGTATAGTGAGGCTCATAGTGGCGTCCTTATAATCGGCTTACCTAAATAATTAGGTCGGTATCAACACGAGCAACTGCGATTCAAATCGCTATTGTTATTAGCTCAAAAATACAGGCAAATCTTTTTATACCTGTTAATAACTAGTGTTGTATAAGTTGGAATTTTGTCAATACGCAACTATTTACAAAACCATCAATAGAACAAGCTTTTGTACTAAAGTGTGAATAAAAGTCAAAAACACCAAAATAAGTGAGAATTATTCTCACAATATTTAGCGATAAAGGCCGCTGTTTTCGATAAGGTTCCCGCCCTTTTTTATAATATTCCTCCTTAAATGAGCCGTTTTTCGCGCAAACGTTTACAAAACCGTAAACCACTGAGTTAAGTGAATCTTTTTTATCACAAAAACCACGTCATGGTTGCTTTGTGAGCGTTTCCCTGACATTCCCCTAACATTACTTGTCCTACCTCTTAGTACCCTGTGCGACTGTCTTACATTTTTGTTAGCAAGGACTGCTGCATAAGATCGCTGACTGTTGAACATGTTCATTCATTTTCTAGCAAGCAATCTCGGAACAAAGGAACCGAAACAAACAAAGTAACGAGGTTCTATGAACATTTCATACTCCATTGGCCCACTAGAGTCATTTTTAATCGCTATTAGCGTTCTTTTTATCGGCCACGTAGTTAACTCACAAATTCCGTCTTTAAAAAAATACAACATTCCCGAGCCGATTGTTGGCGGTCTTATCATCGCCGTTGGGATCACTGTTTTACACTTTAATGGCGTTGACTTAGAGTTTTCGCTACCACTACAAAACACCTTTATGCTGATGTTTTTCAGCACCGTTGGCTTAGCGGCAAACTATAAGCAATTGATGAAAGGTGGCGCCAAAGTCTTTCTGTTTTTAGCTATTGCTTCGGTCTATATCGTGATTCAAAACGGTGTGGGGGTTTCTCTTGCGACGGCATTAGGGCTTGAGCCGTTAATGGGACTGATCGCGGGCTCCATCACGCTATCGGGTGGGCACGGTACGGGCGCGGCATGGTCGCAAACTTTTGCTGAAAGCTATGGTATGCCTCATACGCTCGAGATTGCGATGGCTTCCGCTACGTTTGGCTTAATTATCGGTGGTATCATCGGCAGCCCAGTTGCACAGCGTTTGATCAATAAGAACAGCATTGAGTCGGAGTACGGTACCAGTAACCATGCCCACGAACGCTTCCCTGAATTGGTGACATACAACGAACTGGAAGAAGACAAAGTAACCGCTAAAAAGGTGATTGAAACCTTATTTGTCCTGCTTATCTGTGTAACGGGCGCTAGCTATTTAGAGCAGTGGGTCAGTACTTTCGGGATCAGTTGGTTACGCATTCCAGACTTTGTGTATGCGCTATTTATCGGTGTTTTTATCACGAACTTAGTCGAAGTCACCAAAGTGCACAAAATTGACACTGAAACGGTGGATATTCTCGGTACGGTTTCACTTTCTCTGTTCTTGTCGATGGCATTAATGAGCTTAAAGCTGTGGAACATCTTCGACCTTGCGCTACCATTTTTGGTTATTTTGGCGGTTCAATCTGTCGTGCTGGGCTTGTTCTGTTACTTTGTGACTTTTAAAGCAATGGGTGGCAACTATGATGCCGCTGTTATCGCTGGCGGTCACTGTGGCTTTGGCTTAGGTGCAACGCCAACCGCGGTCATGAATATGGGCTCACTGGTTTCACGTTTTGGCCCATCACCTCAAGCCTTTATGGTGGTGCCTATTGTCGGTGCATTCTTTATCGACATTGTTAACCTTATCATACTGCAAACCTACATTTCGTTTATTGGCTAGGTCGCTAAACGTATTGCAGACAAAATCGAACGCCGAGCCTTGCTCGGCGTTTTTCTATCTGCGGGTAGGATATACTTAACCATAACTAGCATAACTTAGTCGTTTGCCTATGCGAAATGGTTACCCTAAAGCTTTACTACTCTCTTTTAGCCTATTGGCCTTAGCGTTTCCCTGCACCGCCGAGGTTGACTTGGTTGAAGTGGTGAAATCGAAACGTCGGATGTACCTTATCGAGAAACAAGTCATCGTCGCCGAATACCACATCGCCCTGGGTAAGGAGCCAAAAGGTCATAAACAGCAAGAGGGCGATCAACGTACCCCTGAGGGGCTCTATATTCTCGATTACGTCAAAAGAAACTCCGCTTTCTATCTTTCCATGCACATCAGCTACCCCAATAGTCACGACAAACAACAAGCCAAACTGCGCAACGTTGATCCTGGTGGGCTAATTATGATCCACGGCCAAAAAGAGTGGCACCCAGACTTTGCCCCTATCGCGCAGCAGTTTGACTGGACCGATGGTTGCATTGCGATTTCAAATCAGGACATGGAGCAATTTATTGAGATGGTGAAGGTTGGCACTCCGATCTACATCAGGTGGTGATAGTTAGCATCAAGATAGGTAGGTCAAACCGAACACTAAAAATCATACATATCACCACAAGGCACCTATAAACGTAGCCTTCAAAGAAAGTCATGCATTATAATTTCTAATGCGAACGATAGAAAACAATCGTGCATAAATCACACTTTTTCTGTTGCTTGGTTAACCCATTCGCCCTACTATCTCCCCCATCGAAAACGCAGTGTGATCCAGCACACATTCACGCATTTTCACGATAACCAAATTCCTGTAATCCATTTTCTTTACTATTAGGAGACGTAGCATGTCTGCTTCTGTGCCCTTGGCTCGGTTGACTTTTCTTATCGCGATTTTAGCCGCTGTCGGTCAAATGACTCAAACCATGTATGTACCTTCAATTGGTCATATGGCGAGTGAGTTTTTAGTTGACCCTAGTGCGCTTCAGGCGGTAATGGCATGCTACCTGATCCCTTACGGGCTTTCTCAGTTCATTTACGGCCCACTTTCCGATCGCGTAGGTCGTAAGCCGGTCATTATTATCGGTATGGTGATTTACCTTTTCGGCACGCTAGTGGCATTGTTTGCCACCAACTTTGAGTTATTCCTTGTGGGGAGCTTTGTGCAAGGTATGGGGATCGGCTGTGGCGGCGCCATGGCGCGTACCTTAACCCGCGACTGTTTCTCTGGCGCCGATCTACACAAGGCTAATAGCCTAATTAGCATGTGTTTGATGTTTTCTCCGCTCATTGCGCCAGTGCTGGGGGGCGTGCTAACTGAAACATTGGGCTGGCGTAGTAGCTACCTGTTTCTAGCGCTATTTGGTGTCGCGGTGGCGTTAACCATGATGACGAGCTTGCATGAAACACTGCCAAAAGAGAAACGTAAGAATGAATCTGTTGTTGCGAGTTACCGTCATGTATTAGGTCATCGCCGCTTTCAAGGCTTTTTGATCACGCTAGTCGCAACCTTTGCGGGTGTTGCGGTCTTTGAAGCGGCGGCGGGCGTGCTATTAGGCGGAACGCTTGGTTTACCTGCGACGGTCGTGAGCATTTTGTTTATCGTGCCACTTCCGGGCTATCTTGCAGGCGCTGGGATCTCGAGTGTAATTGCTGAAAAATGGTCTGAGCGTATCTCACTGATGACAGGTATTATCGCGATTTTAGTTGGCTCTGCGATTGTCTTAGTCCCGGGTCTGTTTGACAAAACAACGGTATTAACCCTGGTAGGCGGCGCTACGGTGTACTTCCTTGGCGCTGGGATCTTGTTTCCCGCGGCCACCACAGGGGCGCTTACCCCGTTCCCAGACCACGCAGGCACAGCAGGCGCTATCTTAGGTGGCATGCAAAACCTAGGTGCAGGCCTTGCGACTCTGGTCGCCTCGTTTATGTCGTCGGCCAACCAAATGCCGCTCGGTATTATTATGCTATTGGCTTCGATTCTGGCTTTCATTGGCTTATGGCACAGCGACCACACCGACCCAAACCAACAAGAAGCCCCAGCCGCCTAACACAAAAAAACCGCAGCCCCCGCTGCGGTTCCTTTTCTCTATTCTCTTATTTCTTCTTTTCTTCTCAACTTTCGCTTTTCACACTTAGCACTTAGCACTTAGCTTTTCACACTTAACAAATATTTCCCTTCCAACTGCTTAAATACGCCGCCGCCAATCACCTCAGAGACCGCCTCTACAAACGCATTCGGCAGTTTTTCATCTTGGCTGTCTCCCTGTTGTAACAGAGCAATATATTGGTCGAGCGAACGAGCCTCTCTTTGCAGCTGCATATCAAGTTCAAGCCAAAACGCGGCGCCTTTTAGGTAAAACAGCGGATAGTATTGCATCAATTGTTGCTCGCTGACTTTCTTGCTGGCTAAGTACAACCCGGTATCCGCGACCGGCAGCTTTTTCGCCGCGTTACGCCACGCCTGTAAAGGATCGATGTGGGCGTACTCGGTGTCAAATAAGGACTTCTGAGCATAGTATTCTGCAAGGCTTTCATTCAGCCAAATGGGCTCATCTATATTGGAAAAAAAGTGAATGGATTCATGAGCGGAAATGCGCAAAAAATGAGGCAACGCATTCTGAGCGAGCACTCCGTTTTCTAGCGGGATATTGGTGATAAACACTTGCTCTCCAGAAGCTCCACCTAAGCTACCGGCACTTTGCTCCCGGCCAAACACCGCCAGCTCCCACGGCATAGCTCGATAAGCTGAGAACACCCCGAGCAAGTAGGCCATTTGCTCTTCCATTACGGGCTGCCAGGTTTGCTTATTTTTCAAAAGGTCATCGACGTCGGTATAAACTGGCAGGGCTCTTTTAAACAGCGTTACCTGCTGCATGGGCAGGTTGGCTAGCATAAACAAAGGGGCTTGCGTTTCGCTAGGTAAAGGGCGGCAATGGTCTTCTGCAAAGCAAACTTGGATGGCAGCGTCCGTTTCAAGCCTTGGCAAGGAGTGCCACTCGGTAAGCAGGTGCCATCCCTTTTTAGCGGAGTAACTATTTTGTTGCTCAGACGCATCAATCCCATGCTCGGGGGCAGGCTCAAAGTGGAGCGACCAGCTGACTTTTTCACAAGTTTGCTTTACTTGATAAGGCAGTAGATTTGTCTCATCGCCAGTATGACAAACCAAGGGCAAAGGAGGCTGGGCAGCCAACTCTCGCGCGGGTGACCAGAGCGTCGCTTCAAGCTCTGAAGTATCGACTTCGATCAGCGCTTGCGTGGGATCGTCTTTATCGATAGCAATTTGATAAGTAATACTGGCCTGTAACGGAGCCGCTATTAAAGCGCTACTTACCAATGCCATTCTAAGCGCTAACTTTACCATTCACCCTATCATCCATTTTATCTTCAACTGACTATCGCCACATAAGACTGCCACAACGCGATTAAGTTTCGCCTTAATCGTCGGCTGGGAACACAACTCCTGTCTGACGACGAATTTCTGTCAGAACTCGCGCTGTGATAAGCGATCGGCCGACCGCGTTATCATCCATTTCACCCACCTCGATTTGCGCGGCGAAATGCTCCGCCTCATAACGCATACTCAGTGGATCGCTGGTCGTTGATAAGCGCTTATCTGGCTGATTCTTACGCCGCAAAACAACATCTGTCATTTCTGAAAGTGCCGCGATTGAAATACATCCTTTCTCTCCTTGCACTTCACTGCCAATTACCGAATCAGAAACCTTAGAGTGCGCTATGATCACATCAAATCCGTGATAGCCAAGCAACACGCTACCGTGACCATCCACCCCAGAAGGGAGCAACTGAGCGCTCGCCAATATAGATTGGGGATCGCCAAATAACTCCACCGCACTGGCAACACAGTAGTAGCCAATATCCATAATGGAACCATTCGAATAGTCAGGATTGAAGGTATTCGGGTTTTCACCATCTAAATACTTTTGATAACGCGAAGAATACTGGCAAAAGTTAAAGTACGCTTTTCTAAGCGGGCCAATCTTTTCTATGTAAGTTTGCAGACGAGCAAAATTAGGCAAATACGGGGTCTTAAAGGCCTCAAACAGCACCACGTTATTGGATTTGGCGGTTTTGTACATGCTTTCGACTTCAGCTAAGTTTGAGCCTAACGGCTTTTCACAAATAACATGCTTACCCGCCTGCATCAGCGCGATTGATTGAGGGCAATGAAGTGAATTAGGGCTTGCCACATAAACCGCGGTTATGGCCGAACTGGCTGCAAAACTCGGAAAATCATCAAATACCGTCACGCCTGAGTACTGCTCTGAAAACGCTTCACCACGACTTTTCGTGCGGGAATAGACTGCCACCAATTCGAATTTACCACTCGCGATTGCGCCCTGCACAAAACTGTCGGTTATCCAATTGGTACCTATTACTCCAAGCTTAATCATTTCTCTATCCTATTGTTCGAAGTGCTTCATTTATACCTAAACTCACCCACGATTTCTGTGCTGAAAGGGTAAAAGCGCAAAATTAATGACAATTTTCTCAATCAAAATTGCAACTGACTGGTTAACAACTATCTTTTAAGAATGGCGAGAAAGACATATTAAGCGACGTTACAAAATAGGAACCGCTCACAAACGGTGATTGGCAGAGAAAAGTATGGAACAAGCGCGTCCACTGTGGAACCCCAGCGAACAACGAATAGAAAATGCGACCTTAAGTCACTTTATCGCTAAAGTGAACGCGCATTACCCACTCATGATTGAAACCTATGCTCAGCTGCACCTTTGGTCTGTCGCCAAGCCTGAACACTTTTGGAATGAGGTTTGGCACTTCTTTGACATCATCGGTACCAAAGGGGGAAAGATAGCCGAGCTTAGCGAAGCCAAATTTGGCGGCGCGCTCCCGGAGCGAGATACTTTGTGGTTCCCCAACGCTTCACTTAACTTTGCCGAAAACATCCTTGGCCACGCCTACCAACACCCAGAACAAGTCGCGATCTTTTTTGAAAATGAACAAGGCCATAGTAGCGAGATAACTTGGCAACAACTGTGCGACCAAGTGTCGGTAACACAGCAATGGCTTAGGGATTGTGGCGTCGAGCCGGGCGATGTCGTGGCCGGTTATTTACCCAATTTCCCCGAAACCATCGTTGCTATGCTCGCCACCAGCAGTTTGGGGGCAATTTGGACAGCGACCTCTCCCGATTTTGGGGTGGAAAGTGTCGTCGAACGCTTCCAACAAGTCAGCCCTAAAGTGCTATTTTGTGTCGATGGGTACAGCTTCCATGGCGAAGCCTACTGCATGAACAATAAAAACCACCGCATCGTCGAGCAACTGCCCTCTTTAAGCCAAGTGTGCCAAATCAACTACCTTCACCCAGACAGTGAAGCCGATGTCTTTTCAGAGTGGCACCATATGCTCGACAGCTACCATCCTACGGGCTTGCGTTATGTACGTCAGAACTTTAATGCGCCACTTTCAGTGCTCTATTCATCAGGCACAACAGGCACACCTAAGTGTATTATTCACTCGATTGGCGGGACACTGCTCAATCACCTTAAAGAGCATCAATTGCATTGTGATATTCACATGGGTGATAGAGTCTTCTACTACACGACCTGTGGTTGGATGATGTGGAATTGGCTCGCAAGCACATTAGCCAGTGGCGCAAGCTTGGTAATTTATGATGGCCATGCCACCTACCCTAACGAAAATGTATTGTGGCAGTTAGCAAACCGCTATGAGGTGAGTTTATTTGGTACTTCCGCTAAGTATCTAGAGGCGCTACAAAAGCTCGATTATCACCCCATTGAGCACCACGATTTAACCAAGCTGCGAACGCTGTGTTCGACCGGGTCTGTGCTTTACCCGCACCAGTTTGATTATGTCTATCAGCACATTAAATCGGATCTGCACTTAGCATCTATCTCTGGTGGAACCGATATTTGCGGCTGCTTTGCCCTCGGTAACCCAATATCTCCCGTTTACCGCGGCGAGTGCCAAGGCGCGGCGCTTGGAATGGATGTGCAAGCTTTTAGTGATCAAGCTAAAAGCCTGCAGGATGCACAAGGTGAACTTGTATGCTGTAACAGCTTCCCGAACCAACCGATCGGTTTTTGGAATGATGACGGCGAGCGTTACCACAACACCTATTGGCAACGCTTTGACCACGTATGGCATCACGGTGACGAAATTAAAATCACCCCTCAAAACGGCATTGTTTTTTATGGGCGCAGCGATGCAACGCTAAACCCAGGCGGGGTAAGAATTGGTACCGCTGAGATATACCAGCAGGTTAACCAACTCGAACAAATCATCGATTCCATTGCGGTTGGCCAGCAGTATCAAGGAAACGAGCGCATTGTTCTGTTGGTTCAGCTCGCGAATGGATTTCAATTAAACGATGAACTACAACAAGCGATTCGAGCCTGTTTAAAACGCCATTGCTCGCCACGCCATGTCCCTGGCCTCATTCTGCCTATCAGCGAAATTCCCCGAACTAAGTCAGGGAAATCGGTTGAGCTGGCGATAAAACAGCTGTTAGCTGGCAAATCTATCGATAATCGAGGCGCGATTGCGAATCCTGAAGTGTTGGATGAAGTTGCCGCGTTAGCCAATAAGTGGCAGCCTAGCGCCAACGACTAACGCCAGTCTTTAAGCGGGTGGGCAAAGAAACCCGCCCTCTAGTGCACAAGTGATCATTAATATGATACCTTTCATTAAGTTACTACTTAAATTGCTACGCTTTAACAAACTTACCAACACCTCCCCTTTCGTTTCGAGGCCGATATGAACCTTTCGCAAATAGAAGCTTTTTGCCAAGTTGCCGATCTCGGCTCAATTTCTGAAGCCGCCCGTCAACTCGAGTGCAATCGCACCAAATTAAGCATGGCAATAAAAGCGTTAGAAAAAGACCTAGAAACGGAACTGTTTGTTCGTTCTGGTAATAATTTGGTCTTATCAGAAGCGGGAAAAGCTATCTACAAAGACTGTGAAAGCATGCTCTCGACCGCTCGGCGTATTAAACAAACCTGCCGCCATGTCAGTGGTGACTTTAACGCCGAGGTATGGATAGCCCGTGACGACTCGGTGCCCGACAGCATCTGGCAAGATCTGGCCCACCAACTCAATAAGCGTTTTCCTGCGACCTCATTTAATATCGTGCTTGCTTCCAGTGGCGACTTAGCTGGCTTTGTCGATAACGTACAAGTCGATTTTGCTTTTGGTGTCGACTACGAGCGCATTGATGATCCAAACATTACCTATCAACCACTGGGTAAGATCCGCATGATGTCGGTGTGCCGCTCTGGTCACCCTTTGAGTAAAATGCGCCGAGTGACCGATGAAGATTTGCGCCATACCACCCAAGCTTCTATGGCCTATCTCAACGACAAAGATAACCCTGAGCTCCAGCCGTTTTCACTGCGTTATATCGGCTTTTCATGCTTCGATTATATGCTTAACACTATCCTTACCGACGACGCATGGGGTGTATTACCCGAACCACTGATCCGGCCGCTTTTGCGTCAAGAAAAGATAGCAGTGATCAAGCATACTTATGGGCTTACCCAAGAGGATTTTTGTATGTTCACTCGAGCCGGAAAAGCCGAACATCCAGGTATGATCTGGCTTGCCGATCAGCTCAGTGACTATCTGTTTGAATATTAACCATCACTCAGCGTCAAATTTAATGACACCAAGCATCATTGCTAACTCATTGATATTTATAAGCATGCTTATTTTTTAGTCGCAATTACCATTAGGTTGGTTCAATTGTCATTTGTAAAAGCCACCACTAACGCGAACAATAGACGGTATATAAATAACCGAGATATTGTATGTGTGCAAAAACCAATCAAAATGAAAACCGAGTATTAATCTTCTCTGCTCTGCTCGCTTCCGGCTTCGCCTTCGTCGGAATTGCGCTAGGGCTATGGGTAGGCTCCTTGGTGATTGTATTTGATGGTGTTTATTCACTGATTAGTTTAGCACTGACACTACTTTCGCTGGCGGCAGCCTATTATATTCAGCAAGGCTCGTCATTCGCTCGCCAATATGGTCGTACCCTTATCGAGCCCTTAGTGATTGCCATCAAAGCCATTGTGATCCTAACGGTGGTTGGCTTCTCTTTATACGCTGCGGTTAGCGCATTATTAACCGGCGGACGTGAGGTTAACCCTTCTATCGCCACTATTTTTGGCGTACTCAATGTATTAGGTTGTGGCTATGCCTGGTGGTTTATCGCCCAGCGAAACAAGCGCTACTCTTCTGGCCT